>ERZ791902.1285-NODE-1285-length-12314-cov-2.846725_pt1 | contig 12314 bp, 10 predicted proteins | sample MGYA00510149_ERZ791902 | MGnify/ENA primary metagenome ERZ791902 (study PRJEB30046, sample SAMN00792060) | human gut metagenome | study: EMG produced TPA metagenomics assembly of the A metagenome-wide association study of gut microbiota in type 2...
CGGGTCGCTTTAGCGACACTCTTCCCCTCCGCCGCAGTGCGATCCTTAGCGGAGCGTTTTTTGTGTCATAGGACAAAGTTTCCTATGACACAAAAAAAACAGACACGATATGTATGCCATCCGTGACTGTCCATCTGGTTAAAGGGAGGAGAGCTGATAATAGTCCATTATCAGCTCAAGTATTATGAAAAAAATCTTATAAGCATGTGTTCGACAACTTTGTTTGTTGTCTATGGTTAAAGTATATGAGAAAAACGTGAAGAAACCGTGTGCATGGTGTAACGGTTCTTTGAATGTTTTGTTAATAAAATATGAACAAGATACCCGTTTCTATCTCATATCTTTCTATCTCACAACAATATACACCGCATACGCCACATACAGCGCCACCATAATCGCTCCGTCTCTCCGGTCGATCTCATAGCCCCGCTTCGCCAGGATCCAGGTCACAATACTGGAAACGATCAGGAAAATTCCATCAAAAATGGAAAGCCTGTCCACCTTCATCGGGGAAATGGTACAGGAAGCAGCAAGAACAAACAGGATATTAAACAGGTTCGAGCCAATCACATTGCCTAACGCCAGCTCATTTTCCCCTTTCTTCGATGCCACAATGGAGGTTACCAGCTCCGGAAGAGAGGTTCCAAATGCCACGATCGTCAGCCCCACCAGAGTCTCCGTCATACCAAAGGAAATGGCAATCGCACTGGCACTGTCTACTACCAGATTACCGCCGATCACAATAGCAGCCAGTCCGCCTATGATAAACACGATGCTTAAGAATGGACTTAATACCTTGATCTCCTCTTCTTCTCCCGAACCGCCTGCTGCACGGCTTGCCAGGGTATTCTTCACCGTCTTAAACATAAAGTATGCAAACATGACCAGAAGCACCAGACCATTCCAGCGGCTTAAGTTACAGTCGAAAGCAAATAAAAGCAGCATCACCACCGCTGCCACGATGGTAAAGAGAAAATCTCCATAAAGGATACTCTTGTCAATCTTCATAGGCAGGATCAGGCCACAAATGCCAATGACCATCAAAAGGTTGAAAATATTGGAGCCGATCACATTTCCCACCGCAATATCATTACTTCCGGCTATGGATGCGGAAATGCTCACCGCCATCTCCGGGGCGCTGGTTCCAAATGCCACGATGGTCAGTCCAATGATCACCGATGGCACCCGCAGCAGTTTCGCCACGGAGGAACTTCCTTCTACAAAAAAATCGGCTCCTTTTACCAGAAGCACAAAACCAACTACTAATAAAATATATTCCATCTTCTTATGTCTCCTTCTTGCAGCCATTCCGCAAAATCACTGCTTCTTTCGAGTATAGAAAAACAGCCACATTCTGTCAAGGCTTTCCCCGCTGTTTTCCATTTGCCCGAAAACGGAATTCCGGTTTCCCCGTTGCATCACGGACCCTCGAAGCTGTCCATGGGAAATGTACCTGCCTCTGAAGCCAGAGCATCGCCAATAAGTTTGGAAACGCCATCAAGCCATTCCAGATATCAGACAGCTTCCACACAGCTTCCAGCCTTGTCAGACCGCCAAGCACAATGCATACAGAATACAAATAGAAATACCACTGATGGATCCGTTCTGTTCTCCCCATCGTTTCCACCATTTCCAATATCGCCTCCAGCGTCTGCCTCCCCAGATAAAACCAGGCGATCATGGTCGCAAAGGAAAACACCAGCATGGCCAGCGCGATCAACCACTCTCCCATTTTCCCGCACACCGCTCCAAAGCTCCAGGCTGCCAGGGCTGCTCCGTCCAGATGCGCCACGCAAAGTCCTGCTGCCCCACCACTGCTACATAAGATCACCAGCGCCGTCATGGTGCAGATCACAATGGTATCAAAAAATACCTCAAAAATTGCCCACATTCCCTGAATTTCTTCTGTACCATATCCACCTTGATCACCTGCTCCATTCACTGCCAGATGTTTCTCCTCTTTCGCCTCCCCATGAAGCCCGGCCAGACTTCCCAGTCCCGCTTCATTGGAAAACACGCCCCTGGCGATTCCATACCGGACTGCCTGGCGGATTCCATAACCACCCACGCCACCTGCTACAGACCTGGGTAAAAGCGCATACCGGAACACCTCTTCCAACACCATTGGAATCCTTTCATAAGAAGTAAGGATCACCACCCCTGCGCACACCACATACACCGTTGAAGCCAATGGAATCATCCGCTCTGTCACACGCATGATCCGCTCATTTCCACCGGCTAATACCGCCACAGTCAGTCCTCCCACAGCCAATGTTCCCACAGCAGCCGGAACCCCAAAGGTAAACTTAAGCGTCTGCACTGCTCCATTAGACTGAACCATCCCGCCCATGCCAAGGGATGCAAGCAGACAAAAAAAGCCGTACACCGTCCCCAGCCACGGAGTTTTTAATCCTTTTGTCAGGTAAGTCACCGCACCTCCGATCCATCTTCCTTTCTTATTCCGGTAACGGTAATGGATTCCCAGCCACACCTCCGCATATCCTGTCATCATTCCCAAAAGCGCTGAGATCCACATCCAGAAAACAGCTCCAGGACCACCTGCTTTCAAAGCTGTTGCCACTCCCACGATATTTCCTGTTCCAATGGTAGCTGCCAGTGCCGTACATGCCGTCTGAAAACCCGAATCCCGGTCTCCCTTTCCGATTGTCTCACTCCACCAGACCTTCCATCCAAATATCTGAAATCCCCTCGATTTTCCTGTATACAGTATCCCTGTTCCCAGCATCAGTATCAGCAGTCCCGGCCCCCACACCAGCCGGTGAACTTTCTCCAGCAGCTCTCCAGCTATCTCCATGATCTCCAACGCAGCTCCCGTTTCCATCCAGCCTCCGCCAATCCATCATTCCTCTTTTCTACGTTCTATTCCCTTCCTTCCCATTTCTTTCACTTTTTTAATTTTTTTAAACTTTTTGTGTCTTACCTCGTTTTTCTCCATCCACTGTGCTATACTGGAATCAATGACGGACGGCAAGAATCATATCTTTTTAGAAACCGTCACACACAAAGATGTTGGGGTCATTGCTCCCGCAATCCTCAAAGAAAGGATCACGACTATGCCTGGATTTACCACCCACTACATCATGGGTATGAAAGCCTACAACGATATGCCATCCAACACTTTAAAGCACATCATTTCCAAATACCGCTGGCTTTACCAGCTTGGCCTTCAGGGACCAGATATGTTCTTTTACTACATCCCAGCCCTGCGCCATCGGGACTACCGGAATGTTGCATCCTACATGCACGAGCATCATGTACAGGAATTTTTTGAATGTTATTTAAAAGAAACTGCAAAAATCCCGTTCCGCCAGCAGCGCGAACAGGCTATTGCTTATTTCTGCGGCTATCTCTGCCATTACATCGGGGATTCCATCTGTCACCCTTATGTTTACGGCCGGATCCAGTATGACATTGACAACCCCAGCATGGCCCATCACGGCAAACATGCAGAGCTGGAAAATGATATTGATGCTCTTTTACTACGCCGTTATAAGAAGAAAAAACCATCCGAATTTAACCAGGCGGCCACCATCTGCCTAAATGGCCTGGAGACCCAGTTTATCTCCCGCCATCTGGCCAAATGTATCAACGATGCCTATTATCCCATCACATACCGGAACAATTTCCAGATCAGTCCCCGCATGGTACAACGCTCCATTCTGGCCCTGCGTTTTGGCTGCCGCACATTATCTGATCCCTCCGGGCGGAAGAAAACAGGACTCCAGTTCATGGAATCCCTGCTCCGGCGCCATCATGTGGCCTCCCGGAAGCTGGTGACCGACCAGGTGTCCGATACCCGCTGGAGCCTCAATCTGGATCATGAGGTCTGGTGTAACCCCTGGAAAAAACAGATGGCCTCCACCCAGTCTTTCCCGGATCTTTTCTATCAGTGTCTTACCAAATGCCGTACCGTATACTACCTGTTCAATCAGCTGATCACCTCCGGTGCTGCTCCTGATGAATTGGATCTCGCGCCGCTGCTGCACGAACTGGGAAATTATTCCTTCCACAGCGGACTGCCGGTGGATTAAAAGAAATCGCGAACGTTCGACTTGAGCTGCAGCGGTTGTTTCCCTATGAAATTGAAAAAGCGGAATGTATGTTTTTCCACACACATTCCGCTTTTTTATTGCTGTCTGCCTTATTCTGCAGAAGGCAATGCATTGGGATCTACCGCACGGTACTCGCCTGCAGGGATGGTATCCTCCAGAAGCCAGCCTGCTTTCTCAGCTTTCTTGCTGTCCTCAGAAACCATCACATAAATATTGTATTTGCTTAAATATCCGCCATAAGACTCATCAGAAGATGGGGCATAATCCGGATTCTGGTCTGCGATCAGGTCATTTAATCCCTTTACCACATTTGTTGCGAACTCTGCTGCTTCTTCATTAGAAACCTCTTCGTTGGTCAGAATAAAGAATTTTACTGTATTCTCATCATCAAAGACGCTTGCGCTGACAGACTCCACGAATGGATATGCATCAGAATCATCGTACTTATCCTGGAAATCCTCCCATAACTGTCCCCATACGATTCCATCCTCACCAGCCAGTTCTACATCAGACGGTGCCTCCGGGGAAATAATGGTGCTCTTTGTACAACCGCAAAGGCAGCAAACTGCAGCCAGAATCACAGCAAAACGTTTTGTCCATTTCATAGTTCAAATCCTCCTCTTTTCATCAACCTCTGTATTATATAAGAAAACCTTTTATTTTTGTAGTGGTTTTTCCAAAATGTCAGAAAATCTTCATACTTTTTTCTTGCATTTTCCAGTTTTAAGTGCTACTATGTTCAATATAAAATAATTTTTGATATTTTTGAACATTCAATTTTGTTTAGGAGGCATTACACATGGATCACAACAACTCATCATCCCACTTACACAGACAACTGGACTGGGTCACCACCCTGATTCCCTTTGGGGCGATTCTGGTACTGTGTCTGCTCTTTCTCCTGGCGCCGGAACAATCCGGTCAGGTACTCTCCTCCATCCGTTTCTTTTTAGGAGACGAACTGGGCAGCTACTATCTGCTGATCGGCCTGGGAGTGTTCCTCTGCTCCCTCTATATCGCATTTTCCCCTTATGGACAGATTCGTCTGGGTGACCGGGAAAAACCTCAGTATTCCTCTTTTCAATGGGGTTCTATGATGTTTACTGCCGGACTGGCTGCCGATATTTTATTCTACTCTCTTTGTGAATGGATTTTGTATGCAGGCGAAGACCGGATCAGCCAGATGGGCAGCATCCAGGACTGGGCTTCCACCTATCCGCTGTTCCACTGGGGTCCGATCCCGTGGAGCTTCTATCTGGTATTGGCCTCTGCTTTCGGCTTCATGCTCCATGTCCGCAAATGTGACAAACAGAAATACTCTGAAGCCTGCCGTCCTCTCCTTGGACGCCGTGTGGATGGCTTCTGGGGAAAACTGATCGACCTGCTGGCAGTCTTTGCCCTGCTTGCAGGAACTGCTACTACCTTTTCCCTGGCAACGCCACTGCTCTCCATGGCCATCAGCCACGTATTCCACATCCCGGCTTCTAATCTGTTGACCATCGGTCTGTTAGCCATCATCGGCATCACCTACACCATCGCCGTGTATTTTGGCATGAAAGGCGTGTCAAAGCTGGCTTCTTCCTGCACGTACCTGTTCTTTGCCCTGTTGCTTTACGTGCTGATCGGTGGTGGAAAAGCCCGCTACACCATTGAGACCGGCATCACCGCCATCGGCAACCTGACCCAGAATTTTATCGGTCTGTGTACCTGGACTGATGCCCTCCGCACCTCCTCCTTTCCACAGACCTGGACCATTTTTTACTGGGCTTACTGGATGGTGTGGTGCGTGGCAACTCCATTTTTCATCGGTTCCATCAGCGGTGGCCGGACCATCCGGCAGACCATCCTGGGCGGCTACTTCTGGGGGCTGGCCGGCACCTTCACCTCCTTTATCATCCTGGGAAACTACGGCTTAAACCTTCAGATGACCGGGAAAATGGATCTGATCGCCTTATACCAGGCATCCGGTGATCTCTACGAGACCATCATCACCATTTTAGGAACACTGCCTCTGGCTAAAGCCGGGCTGATCCTCTTAGCGTTGACCATGATCGCTTTTTATGCCACCTCCTTCGACGCTTTAACCATGGTAGCTGCCTCTTATTCCTATAAGACCCTGCCATCCGGTAAAGAACCTCATCGGAATGTGAAGCTGTTCTGGGCGATCCTGCTGATGCTGCTGCCCATCGCCCTGATCTTCTCCGATAATTCCATGGCAAATCTGCAGACCGTATCCATCATCGCTGCATTTCCGATCGGGATCATCATTCTGCTGATCATCGGAAGCTTCTTTAAAGATGCGAAGGCTTATTTGAAAGAACACGGAGATCCTAATGCCAAGAGGTAATGGGATTTTTCATAAAAAAGACTGAAATGAAAGAGTTTTTATTTTCTTTCATTCCAGTCTTTTTATTACACACAGTCTTTTTATTACACAATGTTTCCTTTTTTATGTGGTCACATCAACGCCCTGATCCGCGTTTTTCTTTTCTACTCATAAATCGGATACTTCTCACAGATCTTGGTTACTTCACTTCTGATATAATCTGCCTTGTTCTCAAAATCTGTAGCAGCCAGCCAGATGCACTCTGCGATCTTATCCATATCTGCTTCCTTTAAACCTCTGGAAGTAACTGCCGGTGTACCGATACGAACACCGGAGGTGACAAATGGGCTTCTCGGATCGTTTGGTACCGTGTTCTTGTTCAGGGTAATATAAACGGCATCACAACGGTTCTGAAGCTCTTTACCGGATACATCCATGCCTCTTAAGTCTGCTAACATCAGATGGTTGTCTGTACCGCCAGTCAGCAGCTTAAAGCCCTGTTTCTGAAGGGCTGCAGCCAATGCCTGAGCATTCTTGATGATCTGCTGCTGATATTCCTTAAATTCTGGCTTTAATGCCTCACCAAAACATACAGCCTTTGCCGCAATGATATGCTCTAACGGACCGCCCTGGGTTCCCGGGAAGATCGCCTTGTTGAAATTAAACTTCTCAGCAGCCTCTTTATTGGCTAAGATCAGACCGCCTCTTGGTCCTCTTAAGGTCTTGTGGGTCGTGGTAGTCACCACATCTGCATACGGAATCGGGCTTGGATGAAGTCCTGCTGCCACCAGACCTGCAATATGTGCCATATCAACCATCAGGTAAGCGCCGCATTTATCTGCGATCTCACGGAACCGCTTAAAATCAATGACTCTGGCATAAGCGCTGGCTCCTGCCACGATCAGCTTCGGCTTATTCTCCATCGCCAGCTTCTCAACCTCATCATAATCGATATAGCCCTCATCATTGACACCATAAGGTACAATGTGGAAATATTTTCCGGAGAAGTTCACTGGTGAACCGTGGGTTAAATGTCCGCCACAGTCCAGGCTCATGCCCATAACGGTATCTCCTGCCTCCAGCATCGCCATAAATACCGCCATATTGGCCTGTGCGCCGGAATGTGGCTGTACATTGGCATAATCACAGCCAAACAGCTTCTTCGCCCGCTCAATGGCAATGGTCTCTACCACGTCGATGTACTCACAGCCGCCATAGTAGCGCTTCCCGGAATATCCTTCTGCGTACTTATTGGTCAATACCGTTCCCATGGCCATCATCACTGGTTCTGAGACAATATTCTCTGAAGCGATCAGCTCCAGATTACGTCTCTGGCGTGCTGCCTCATCCTTAATGGCTGCACCGACTTCAGGGTCATACTTCTCAATAAAATCCATTACCTCATTTACCATAGTGCCATCTCCCTTTTCCATATTGTAAAACTTGTAATTATTCGTGATTATATCTGTTTCCTTTTTTCTTGTCAAGCATTAAAGCGGCTAAGTGTTTATTTTTTGAAAATTTATACAAAACGATATTCTTTCACGACCATCTGAATGGTACGATTTCCATTGTACTCATTAATTCCCGGATAATAGATGGCGTCCATCTGTCGGCTGCCTCCCATTTCCTCTAAAAATGCGTCCCCATCCGTAAATACCATCGCTTCTACCGGGGTTCCATCCGGCGTTACCAGGGATAATTTCACGGCATTCCGGTTTCTTCCCAGCACTCTGGCATTCCGTATCCGAAGATCTTTCTGTGCAAACTGCGGCTTTTCATTGCCCTGTCCAAATGGCTCTAACAGTTCCAGTTCCTGCACCAGTTCTTCCGTCACATAGCTCATGGGCATAGGAACATCGATCCAGATCCTCGGAACAAAATCTTCCTCTGTCAGCACTGCCCGACGGTTTAACTCCAGGCGGAACTGCTCCACATTGGCTTCTGGAAGAGAAAGCCCGGCTGCCATGGGATGACCACCAAATTTGCTGAGCAGCCCTTTTACCTCCACCAATGCCTCAAACATAGGATAACCTTCAATGGATCGACCAGAACCTTTGACACCGTCTTCTGCACGGGTCAGCACAAAGGATGGTTTATGATATTTTTCACGGAGCCGTCCGGCAATGATCCCCGCCAGAGACTCGTGACAATCTGGCAAAAATACCACCAGTACCTTATCATCCATGTACTTTGCTTCCACCTGCTCTGCCGCCTGCACCAGTCCGTCTGCTGTCATATCTTTTCGCTGATCATTTAAATCTTTCAATTCCTGTGCCAGTTCATCCGCCAGTTGTTCATCCTCGCACAAAAGCAGTCTGAGCGCCAGCTTTGCCGTCTGGAGCCGCCCTCCCGCATTGAGACACGGACCGATGACAAAACCGATGTGGTAAGCACTCAACGCCGTAATATCCAGGTTGTTTTTCTCCACCAGCTTGCGAAGTCCCACACTCTTCGTCTGCGCTGCCCGCCGCAGCCCTTCTTTCACCACGATCCGGTTCTCATCCTGCAGCTTCATCACATCGCCCACCGTGGCAATGGCTGCAAATTCAATCATCGCCAGCCATTCTTCCCGGTCAATGCCAGCTTTTTCATAAAGGATCTGGATCAGCTTATAAGCCACCATACCGCCGCAGATCTCTTTCCACGGATAGGTATCCGCCGACTGCTTCGGATTGACGATGGCATCTGCCTCCGGCAATACATCTTCTTCTCCCACTTTGGCAATATCGTGATGATCCGTCACGATCACCGTCATGCCCAGTTCCCGGGCGCGCTTCATTTGATCGATGGCAGAAATTCCATTATCACAGGTCAGGATTGTATCTATGTTATCCTCAGCAGCCGCCTCCACAATCTGGATATTGATCCCATATCCGTCCTTGATCCGGTCTGGAATCTCATAATCCACTGCCGCTCCCAGTCGTTTTAACCCCTTATATAGCAGATAAGTGGAACACACGCCATCGATATCGTAATCACCCACGATCCGGATCCGTTTTCCCTGCCGTATCTTCTCCAGCAGCAGACCCGCCGCCAGATCCGCATCCTTTAATCTATGAGGCGAATATAGATCCTTCCACGTTCCCCTCAGGTACTTTTCAATGTTCTCATCCCCGCACACATCCCGGTTCCGGATAATCCTGGCGATCACCGGACTGATATGGAAATGAGTTCCAATACCGTTAAAATCTGCCTTCTTTGCGTAGAGCATCCATTTTGCTGTCGTCATGTATTTTGTATCCCTCCACTTGGTCATATCTATTCTGTATTTTTTGCTGTATTTTTTGACTCTGACCGATTTTTCTTGCAGGCAGCCCTGGCGATGCACGCTCTCATTCCATCACGGTTACCTGGTTTTCATATGTTTTCAGCAGATTTCTCCGCTCCTTATAATCCGGGATCTGGCTCTCCACAATCTTCCAGAACCGGTCCGAATGGTTCATCTCCAGCCGATGTGCCAGCTCATGGACCACCACATAGTCCTGCAGCGGCTCAGGCGTTAAGATCAGCGTCCAGTTAAAGTTCAGATTCCCCCTGCTGCTGCAGCTTCCCCACCGGGTAGCCTGCTGGCGGATAGAAATCGTCCCATAGGTCACTCCCATTTTTGCCGCCCAAAAGCGTACCTTCGCCGATAACGTCATTCTGGCCAGAGCTTTCGCCTTCCAGACCTGTTCTGATGTCATCACAGGACGTTTTGTCAGCCGCCGCTTCACCTGTTCCAGATTCTCTCCGATCCATTGCCGATGCTCATCCACAAACATCTGGATCTGTTCTTGGGTCGTAGAAAATGGACAGTGCACCACCACCTGTCCTTCTCTAGTTATCTGTAAAGAAAGGGTTCTTCTGCTGGACCGTTTGATCTGTATCTCTATTTCATTCATACTGCTGTTTTTGACGCTTCCTTTCCTGTGTCCCATGCTCTGGTGCTCTGTCATGCACCATGTCTGCTTTCGCTGCAATCGCCTCTCTATCATACCAAAAAGAGGCGGGCTGTTTCAATACTTACAGCCGCCTCTTTTACAAGTCTTAGATATCAAATTTCCCTTCGGTCTCTTCTTCTTCAAAATACTCCCGGTACTCCACGTCAATCTGATGCCGCATCCGTTTCATGCTGAAATACAGATGATCCTTCAGCGCCATCTCCATCCCGGCAATATCCTTTTTCTCCAGAAGTTCGATCATATGCTCATGCTCCTGGATGATCCGTGTGAAATCTGTCTCTGTCACGAAATCCAGCATCCGGAAGCGTGTATAATGAAGCTGCTGCTCCTGCAAAAGATCCCAAAGCTTCTTCTTCTTGGTTGCCTCAAACCAGATGGCATGCATCTGGGCATCCAGACGATAAAACTGCTCCGGCTTAAAATCCGGTGTCTGGATCAATGCCTTCTGCTTGCGCAGCATATAGTAGATGTCCTCCATCATTAACGGGGTCGCGATCCTGGAAAAATCCCGGATCACCATGGTTTCCACTGCCACCCGCATATAGATCATCTGCTTGATATTGCTTAAACTAAGCAGCGTAACATAAATTCCCCGGTAAGGAACCGTGATCACAAAGCCCTGCTCCTGCAAAAGTCTCAAAGCATCACGCACCGGAGTTCTGGATACGGAAAACCTCTCACAGATCTCCGTCTCTTTGATCAGCTGACCAGGCTTCAATTCCAGGTCCAGAATCTCTTTTTTCAGAACCTGATAGACCATCTCTTCCCGGTTCTTATAAGTTACTTCCTCCATGATATGGATCTCCTTTCCAGAATATTTCTGTAACTGCTCAGTCCCCTTCACAGTTTTTATTTCATCTCTGTCGGAAGCATCGTATCCATATCATCAAATGCCAGGTTCTCGCCGCCCATTGCCCAGATAAAGGTGTAGTTGGAAGTACAGCGCCGGAATGAATACTCCAGGATGGGCTGATCACTGCCTCTTCATTCTTCATGACAATGGTTCGCACCTCTGTCGGCTCACCCATCAGATGGAATACCACATTGTCCTTCGGAATATTAAAATACATATAAACCTCCATACGGCGCTCATGGGTATGGCTTGGCATCGTATTCCAGATATTGCCCTCATCCAGGACTGTCATACCCATAGAAAGCTGACAGGTCTGTAATACATCCGGGTGAATAAACTGATTGATGGTTCTCTTATTGGCAGTCTTCTGATCACCGATATTTCTCTTAGCAGCATCTTTGATGGAAATAAAGGTAGTCTTATAAGAGGTATGCGCCGGTGCGCTCACCATATAGAATTTTGCCGGATTCTCCGGATCATCACTGGAAAATAATACCTTTTTCGTTCCCTTTGTGATATACAGACAGTCCTTGTAGCCCATGGCAAATGTCTCGTCATCCGCCTGGATCTTACCTGGACCTCCAATATTGAAGATACCGATCTCACGGCGCTCCAGGAAATAATCCGTACCAAAATTCTTCCAGCAGTCAATTCCCTTATCAATAGAAACCGTCTCTGTTGTCGGCATACATCCCATAGTTACCATACGGTCTACATGAGAGTATACGGCATGCACCTCGTTTGGTGCGTACAGATCTGTGATCAGAAATTCATTTCTCAGTTCCTCTGTCGTGTAGCGTTTTACATCCTTCTGGTTTGCAGAATAGCGAATATCCATGTTTCATCCTCCTATACATGATACTTTGTATTTTTTGTATACAACCCTATATTCTCCATTATACCCTGCACGCCAGATTCCTGCAATATGCACTTCCCATAAAGTTCCTGAGTGATTTTCGTGGTTTTTCCCAATGGGAAAGATTCATATCAAAACACAACTCAAAAAGGCACTCTCCAAAGAGAATGCCTTTTTTCATACGTGCGCGAGAAGATTCGAACTCCCGACACCTTGGTCCGTAGCCAAGTGCTCTATCCAGCTGAGCTACGCACACATATTC
>ERZ791902.1286-NODE-1286-length-12305-cov-171.139918_pt1 | contig 12305 bp, 13 predicted proteins | sample MGYA00510149_ERZ791902 | MGnify/ENA primary metagenome ERZ791902 (study PRJEB30046, sample SAMN00792060) | human gut metagenome | study: EMG produced TPA metagenomics assembly of the A metagenome-wide association study of gut microbiota in type 2...
GTTGTTTAAGTTTGCGCGGAGTGTGGTTGTGAAATCACGCTCCGCTTTTTTATATTCCTGATTTACATAAACAAAAAACAGACCGACATGAACGCTTGTTCACATCGGCCTGTTTACTCTTTTACTTTTTTACTCTTTTACCTTTTTACCCTTTTACTTTTTTACCTTTTTACCCTTTTACCCTTTTACCTTTAAAAGATTGATTGTCTGTGATTTTCCCGTGATGCCTGTTACCACGGCGATTCCATTGTCACGAATCTCCACCTTCTCATATTTGGCATCAACAATCACTTTTCCTTTCAATGTCATAACACCCCAATGTCTGGGAATCTCTTCAAAGGCGCAATAGGCACCGACTGGTTGCGCTATACTGCAGTAGAGGGGTGGCACGATAACTTTACCATCTACCTTCACGCCCCATTTCTTTCCTGCCTGATACAATTCCACATGTCCTGCTTCTGACTTCTCATGCAAAAGAAGCATCTCATTTGCTTCCATTTCCTTCTTTTGCAACATCGCCTCATGATAGTATTTCTTGCCAAGGCGAGGCATCACAAAATTCAAATCTTCATTTTCATTCTTTGGATGATTGCATCCTATATAAGTCTTCTTCAAATTTGAATCCACCAGGTAGTAGTCCTCTTTGCTGTCCATGACAACGATACGTTCACCATACAGGACTGCACATAACCAATACACATGTTCGTAATCATTACGCAGGAAACATACATTCCTGCTCTCTTCATTGCTCATGCGCATCTTCCCTTCATCACCCTCACAATAGTACCATACCTGACAACCGGGAACAGAAGGTCTGAATCTGAATATCATATAGTACCCATAATTCAGAAAATCATATTGTGAAGGATGATAGGGCAGAGAAAAATCTTCTTGGGTTCGAGACATGAAGATGTCGTTATATTCTATAAATTCCCATCCATTTATGTTGACAACATGGGGAGCTTCTGCTACGTTAGTGCCATCGTCGATGACAGCTTTTGCCAACAGGTCATAATAGCATTTCGCCTTTCTGCGAGGTCGGTAGAACAGGATGTTGCCATCCAACAGCTTCATGTCATAGTAATCGCCTGGCTCCAAGACTTGTTCTCCTTGTCGGTTCACTACCGTCATCTTTCCATCAGGCAGTTTGATGATGGCAAACTCCCCTTTGCTATCTACAAACTCACGATACTGTAGTGTTTGGAGCAATTCTTCATGGCTCATCACCATCATCATTTCCGAGTCTGGCTGAATCTGAATATCGTCTTGCTTCTCGTTCATCAGGAAAAACTCTCTATCCTTCGGAGTCTCCTTTCTCTTGCCAACTTTCAGCTTTCCCTCGAACATAGCATTCCAGTTCCATACTTGCGAAGGCAACCCGAACACCCGATACAGTCCCACATTATCTATAATTACGCAGTTCTTCTTTCCCTTAGCTACTCGCAATCCACGTCCCACCATCTGCAGATACTTGGCAAGCGACAATGTAGGTCGAGCCAACTGTACAAACTCCACATCCGGGCAGTCAAATCCCTCCGAGAATATGTCCACATTCACCAGCACTTGGATAGGAGCAAGCCCATCAGCAGGTCGCAAGCAAGTAGCACCCAGTCTATCGACAACTCCATCAGCAGCCCGCAAACAAGTAGCACCCAGGCGGTCCCATCCCGCACAATCTGGCGAGGGCTTTGATGCCCCGCCAACCTTAGAGCGTAGCGGTTCCGAGCACCGAGTAGGGCGGTTTCCTCCCTCTCCCCTGAGGGTGAGAGGGTCGGGGTGAGAGGTGGAGCCCTCTTTAATGGTAAAGAGGGACGGGGTGATTTTAGAAAAAACCTCTTTGGAAAGAGGAATGGGGTGATTCGAAAAAGAAGTATTAGAAGAAGCTTTGAACCTTTCAATAAGTTCTTTTCGTAAAGAACTTGGCGTCTTACTATCAATAGCAACAGCCACTATGCCGTGTTCTCTGTAGAACTCGGCAATTGCATTAGCATGACTGATATTGATAGCATACACGATTCCCTTTCTGTCTTTACCAAATTCTTCCAAACTCCGATAGAGCCTTTCGATGCTCGGTTTTTTATTCAGCAACATATCCATTTCCTTGTTCTGGTAGTCACCATCTGCTCCTCGCTTCTGCAAGGAGTCGATGAGCCGTTGCGTCACACCATCCGATTTGATGCTCACAAAATCGTATGTCACCAATCTTCCCTTGCTGATAAACTCAGGAACACTCCACGACTGCACCAAGACATCAAACAGATCCGTGAATCCCTTACCATTTAATCGGCAAGGAGTAGCCGTCAGTCCCAGGAACTTAGCTTTCGGGAATCTCTCCCACATTTCCTTATAAGTCTTGGCAAGCGCATGGTGCGCCTCGTCAATCACTATCATCCCCGGTTCTTCCTCTATCTCGTCATAGTGCTTCGACAACCATTGTATCGACACAGCCTTGATAGGAACATTGAATGCGCTAGCCGACAAACAATCTGGCGAGACCTTTGATGCCCCAATAGCACCCAGGCGGTCCCATCCCGCACAATCTGGCGAGACCTTTGATGGTCCGCCAACCTTAGAGCGTAGCGGTTCTGAGCACCGGAGGGCGGTTACATCCCCTCCTTCTGAGGAGGAGGGGCTTGGGGTGGAGGTGGAGCCCTCTTTGGAAAGAGGGACGGGGTGATTCGAAAAACTGAAATTCAAAAGAAACTTATTCAAAGTGTCTTTTATCTGAGAAACCAATTCCCTTCTATGGGCAACAATCCAAACATTGCAATTGGAATGTTCCCTCAAAAACGATTCTACGACCGAAGCGAGTAGAACCGTTTTTCCCGTACCCGTTGGCATTTGTGCCATCACGGACCGATGAAGGCGCAACGCCTTCTCAATCCGTTCCTTCATATCCTCTTGGTAATCAAAGAGTTTAATATTCTTCATATAAAAGCATATAATGAATATAGCGTCCCTGCTATATTCCAAGCAGTGAAACCTATCAGTATGTTAAAAAGTAAGATGGTATCTTTTTTTAAATTCAAAAAAAGAAAAGTCAAAAAGACGGGCAGAGCTTCATCAAAAGCCCTGCCAATCTTAAAGTATATAATTAAAAATCTAAATTCTTATCCTTTTGTGTTTTCCAGATATTAGGCAATTGAAGTCAATTTCTTCAAATCATAGTACATCAAACGAGTGTGCAAAGTCTTTGCTACGTCATAGCCTAGATTCTCCGCTTCTTGCTGTTCCGAGGAAAATAAAAACAAGAACTCATTCTTTTGGAAAAAGCCATCCACAGGTAAAAGGGTGACAAGATGACAATATCTTATCATCCAATTTCACAAGTTTGCATTTTTCCAATAAGAACCCCATAATCAAAAACCCGCTTTTTCCAAAATGGCACGAGCTTCAGCAACTTTTGCAGAGAAGTCCACACGATTATTATTATTCATAACTTCTTCCGCTCTCTTCACAAAGCGAGCTGCTTCTTCACCTCGTAGAGTCGGTATCACTTTAATATCTATTGCCATAATCTTCTCCTTTTAAACATTTAATTCTGCCGCCAAAGTTACGCTTTTTTCTCGAAACCACCAAGAAAATCACAAGAAATCTGCAACTTATCATCAAATTGCTACAAAATCAACTATAAACAATAAACTATTAACTGTAAACTATAAACTGCTATCCCCATGCGGTCCCATCCCCGCACAAGATGGCGAAGTTCAGAAGCAAGTTGTAATAAGGCGGTCCCATCCCGCACAATATGGCGAAGACCTTTGATGGTCCGCCAACCTTAGAGCACAGCGGTTCTGAGCACCGGAGGGCGGTTACATCCCTAATCCCTATGGTAGGGATTTAGGGCTTGGGTATAGGGTAAGGACCCTCCCGCAGGGGAGGGACAGGTGGGGCAAATATAGCACTGTAGGGCGGTTACATCCTTCCTTCTGAGGAGGAAGGCTTGGTTAGAGGTGGAGCTCTCCTTGCAGGAGAGACGGAGAGGTAGAAAATTCAGCACTGTAGGGCGGTTTCCTCCCTCTCCCCTGAGGTTTCTGTCCCCCAGAACTGGGGGAACCGAAGGGGGCGTAAAGACTATTGAAGAGGGCTGGGGTGAGAGGTGGAGCCTTCCTTAAGGGTAAGGAAGGACGGGTAAGTTTTCGAAAAGATACCTCCATCAGCCTCAGGGTGATAGAAGTTATCACACTTATATTGGAATACCGCAGTTTTTGATATCTATTATTTCTTGTTCTTCATCCTCCAGAAGAAGTGCCAAATGCGAAACAATGGTTCACATAGCGCCTCAGCAGGAAAATACCTCACGAGTCTTATATCCCGATACACCCTTTGGAGATTATGTCCAAGCTGTGACCTACCAAACCGATTCCGGGCATCATGCCTTCCGAAATTCCCGGCTTCCAGCACTTCATTCAGCACAAACCTACCATACTTCTCATTCGGAGGAACAATAAGGCGAGAGGCAGGCATGCCGAACACCTCCTGCATGATATACATGATACCCCCGGCAAACTTCCACAATCCCAACTCCTTCAATTCCTCCTTCACCCTATCAATAGCAGTAGAAGAAGAGCGAGCAGCAGTTGCAGAAGAGTCAGTAGAAGCAGTTGCAGAAGTCATATCCCCAATAGCATCCCGGCGGTCCCATCCCGCACAATTTGGCGAGACCTTTGATGGTCCGCCATCCTTAGAGCGTAGCGGTTCCGAGCACCGAGTAGGGCGGTTTCCTCCCTCTCCCCTGAGGGTGAGAGGGTCGGGGTGAGAGGTGGAGCCCTCTTTAAGGGTAAAGAGGGACGGGGTGATTTTCGAAGATTTTTGATAGACTTTATAAAAGTCGCAAAGAACATAGTAATAATCCACCAGCTGCCTTAACCCAATCCCCTCATTCATCAGATGCGAGAAGATATGAGTCAACTGGAAGATGAGATTGAATTCCACCGTCGGAATCGCAATCTCCCCTTGCTCTCCCAACATCACCCGATGCGAGAACTGCTCCTCCTTCACCCTCTCATAATATTTCTGAAGCTTTCTGTTATGCCAGAAGCACAGCAGGAAGCTAGGCCGATAATGCACTTCCACCTCCACACCCTTATACGATGGGAACTCGATGTGGTGATAGCATGCCTTTTCATGAGGCGAGATAGAGCGGACAAAGGAGATGACTCGTTTGTCTTCCCCTTCCACCCAGATATCAATATCACCAGGAGTCCGGGAATAAGGATTCGGATACATCAATGCATTCCCCTGCCCTTTTAGGATACAGGTTCTGAATCCCTTCTTCCTGAACCACTCAGAAACCTGGATGGCAGCATCGTTCAACCGAACATTCGCTTTCTCCAACATCTGGCTTTCCGCCATCCATTGGAGCAGCAACTCCTTCTTCATCCCTACATATTCAGCAGGCAATCGCCGGATACCATAAAACAGCACACCAAGCAAAGCCTGCTTCTGGGCGATAGCATATAGCTCCTTCCAATCCTCTTCCTTCAAGGAATCAGGTACTTCCCTGGCAGAGCCAATACAGAATCTTAGGAAATCAAAGAAAATCTGAAGTTGTTTCTTCACAAGTTACTCTTTCGTCATGTTCCAGAGGAACAAAGTATTACCGATGATATATCTGCGCCACATACGCTTAGGTTCCTTAATTAAGCGATAGAGCCATTCCAAACCATGCTCCTGCCACCAAATAGGTGCACGCTCCACGGTGCCAGCAAAGAAGTCAAAGACAGCACCGATGGTACCCACATGACAATGGATGTTCAACTCATTCCAATGAGAGTACGTCCACTTCTCCTGCTTAGGAGCCGTCATACCGATCCAAAGCAGATCTGGGTCGGCAGCATTAATGGCATCAATGATAGACTTGTTGTCCTCATCCGAGAACTCAGGCTTATAAGGAGGCGAATAAGTCACCACCTTCAGGTGAGGATAATCCACGGCAGCACGCTTTACAATCAGGTCGAGTACCTTCTGCGAACTACCCATAAACATCACCGTACCACCCTTTTTCTCCAGCTTGTTCATTTCGAAGAAAAACAAGTCCCAGCCAGCTATTCTTTCCTTAGGCTGACTCTTAGCCTTAATCCACTTGCACGCCTTCACGATACTCACGCCATCCGGAATCAGCACATCACCATTAGTCAGAGCATCAGCAAAGAGCTGATCCTTCTTTGCGGTGTTAAAAGAGTGAGCATTTACTGTATTAATGAGCAATTTGCCCTCTGGTAATGAGGCTAATTCCGCCTTACTACCTAAAATTGTTAATGTTTTTAATCGAAACATAACTGTATTTGAAATTATTTTGTTATCTTCGCAGCCACAAACTGCGGGTTCCATCAGAATCCCATCATTTCATAAACTAGAAACAACGGTTATGACATACGATATTAATATTATATATACGAAGTATAAGCAGCTTACGAAAAAGCAACGTCAGCAACTACTTGCGGCTCTTCAGTCGCAAGGCATCGACATTGTGAAAATCGAAGCCTACGAATATTCTGATGCCCCAGACATCAAACATCTGTTTTTCTATTTTGAGGAGGATAGCAGAAAAGCTATTCCTTACTTCATGCTAGACAGCGAAGTCTGGGAGAAGTTCTGTAATATCCTTTAATTTGGCCAACCTAAGACATAAGAGGCTGCACACTAGAGATTTTGATAGAAGATTCCCAACCTTTCTGTCACCTTCTCTACAGAGAATATTCCCTTGGCCAACTCATTGGATTCTGATGCAACGAGTTTTCTTAATTCCTCAGAAGACATCATCTTATCCATCTGCTTGGCAAGAACATCTAAATCACCAGGATTAAACAACAAACAGTTCTTTCCGTCTATTGCAATATCAGGTATGCCACCAACTGGAGTAGTAATCACTGGCAGCCCGTAAGCCCAGGCATCAAGTACTCCCATAGGGAAGCCCTCAGCATAACTTGGAAGACAGAAGATGGAAGCCTCCTTGAAGGCCTTATCTTTTTTCTCTCCTCTCACCCAACCTAAGAAAACCGTCTGCTTGGCAATACTCAGTCGTGAAGCCAAAGCCTTGCCCTCTTCAATTTCGCCATTTCCTGCAAATACGATGCTCCAATCAGGATATCCATCTGCAATCTGAGCAAAAGCCTTGATCATATCAGCATAGCCCTTGCGTGCATTTACTGTACCAGCATATAAAATCTGTTTTCTTTTCGGATAAACTTTTGAAGAAACTTCTGTCGTACAAGGATTATAAAGCACTTTTACTTTATTATCTTTAAACCCGAAAGTTCGACACAGTTCATCCTGCCAATACTTTGACAGAACCAATACAACATCTGCCTTACCAAAAAGATAGCGATACACATTCTGATACTTACTCTTGATTGTTGTATCTACAGAGAAAGAATGGAAATGAACTATGACTTTCTTCCCCAGCAATTTCGATACTGCCATAAACAACACCTTACGCAATGCCGAAGGCGGCTCACTTGTATGAATATGAACAATATCGTAGAAAGGCACACACAATAGGAACTGCAAAAAGCCTTTCAAGAGATATGATAATTTGGTAAAAGCCCCACCATCCCTATGAGTTTCAATCCATTTACAATGAAATTTATCCCACAATGGACTGTTCTCATATGCCTTTACAACAGAAGTTATACCACCACGAGTTTTTCTCGAAGTAGCTATAACTAAAACTTTTGAATTCATAGGCTTTAATCTCTAACAACAGTAACAGAATTAGCAATTCTCTTCTCACCATCAATCTCCGTAGTATAATATCTTTGATTCATGCCATTTAAAAGTTCTGTTAGTTCTTTCTCACTGTTGATATTAAACATCTGGGTATCTTCATCAAACAACGTTGGACAATACTTACCTACATACGATGGTAATAGTTGTTTTTTTTCTTCCGAAAAAGATTCATACTTCATCAATGCTTCCTTGATTTTTCTTCTGTTAGGGATTCTGACCTTATCTATTCCGAAATCAGCCCCTATATTAATCATTTCCATATCAAATAAAGTTTGAACTTCTTCGTCTGTAGCTTCATTATACAATTCATTGATACCATTAAATATAGAAGTAATACTGCTTAAATTACGAAAATACAGCTTATTTTCAGCCTTTATATAATAACAATCTGGTAAATTCTTAAGAACCAATATATTCTCATTATTTACAAGACTCGCTTGATCGATGTTTGTAACACCCGCAATACCTAAATCAATAGGACCAAAAGAAATAAACTTTTGCTTAGATAATAAAAGTGAAGATGTTACATTTTGAAAAATATAAATCACATTGCCCTCTTCATCTTCCTGAACAGAAATTACGTATGCAATCTTTCTATAAAGATGTTTGGACAAATTAGAGTATGCAGTTGCATCAAAATTGCTTTTCAATACATCCAAACAATATGATTTGGTACTAAATTCATCCACTACAAACCATTCTCCATCTTGCAACTTATAATCATCATCGTATGCTCGAGCATTACTAAAATCAGGTACGCAATCAAAAACTGTTTCATCTGATAAAACCATAGATAGCCCACCATTTCTTCCCTTTATTTTTGCCAATAAATAATCCATATACTAATCATCATTTAAATCAATAAAACTAAAATCATTAATTTTCTTCAGCCTTGTAAAATTCTTCTTATGTCCTAATTGAAAAATATACTTACTCATTACCAAAATCTTAGAGCCACTTTTCATTTCAACATAATAGAAACGATACTGAAAAATATAGAAGAGAGGATTATACAAATACATTTCTGAACATAGACAAAAGATACCTAGTGCTACATACACGAAAAACAAAGATGTCCAATTGTTAATACTCAAGCCTAAGAACACGTATGCAAAAAATGTAGGAAGGAAGCTTTCACTTGCTGGATATATTTTGTCAATGTTCTCAGACTTAACCTCTATACTATCTTTTAATAACGGAACCCACAACAGCATCAATTTACTTGTAACCAAAACCAACAAAAGATAAACTATATATGAAATCCAATTAGGCAAATCAGGCAATGCCACTTGGTCACTTTCGATTCCTAAGTTTTTCAATATTGTGCCAATTGTTATAGAATGATTAAGAAGATAGATGAATATGAGCAAAAGATACGATTGCAATATAAAAACAAGCCTAAATAAACCCATATCTATACCTCCTTATGCTTCTCTTCTTCTAATTTTTCTATTTTATCTTTAACTTTCTGTATATATCCTGGCATATCGCTATCTACAAAATTGATAAAATCCTCAAATTGGAATTGGTTTCCATCATAGACAGCAGCCAAAATATAAGGATTTTCTGTCAAGGTTTTCTCTAGATAGTTCGCATGAGAATACATATTATGTTTAGCATGCTCCCTATCTTTCTTTAACCGGGAATAATTTGACTTGTCTCTTTCCTCTAGGTACATTTCATAATGTCCCTCTAATACGGGGAGAGCTCTTTTTAAAATTTCTAATTCAGATAACTCTATCATATTCTTAAATATTTAAAATTCTCTCATGTTTCTCTATTTCTGCAGGAGTAAATCTCATCTTCAATACTTTTGCAGGAACACCACCAATGATTGAATATGGAGGACATGATTTAGTAACCACAGCCCCTGCAGTAATGACAGAACCTCTTCCAATCGTTACACCTTTGAGTATAGTAACATTAGCCCCCGTCCAGACATCGTCTTCTATAACAACAGCAGCATCGTTCTCAGGCAATTTGTCATTGGAATCCATGATGTATTTACCAATAACATCTATACGATGATCACCAGTAATAATAGTAGGACGAGGACCAAAGATAACCTTCTTACCAATGATTAAAGGAGCCTCTGTACAATAGAAAACACTTCCTTTAGGTATGCTTGTATAATCACCAACACTCATATTCCAAAGACCTTTGAAGTCAGAACTTGACGGGCGAAGATATACATGTTTGCCACAATACTTCATAGCTCCTCTATAAAAAATAGCAAGAAACTTATCATAAAGATAAGATGGAATAAGGGTCAGTTTTTGCCCCCCAAAAAATAACATTTTACAATTCATTTTTTATTTTTATTATTTTTGCTGGAATTCCCCCAACAACAGCATTGTCTGGAATATCTTTCGTTACAACAGCATTAGCTCCAACTATTACATTATTGCCTATTTTTACCCCACCCAGAATTTTTGCTCCTAAGCCGAAGTAACAGTTATCCCCTACAACAACAGGGGTGTTATCCGGAATTTCACTTTTGTTTCCAAAAACAACACCAGGCAACATTGTACAATTACGCCCAATTCTTACATTAGGTCCCACATGAACAAAGTCGCCAGCATGATAAATTCTAAAGCCAGGACCTATAGTATAAGGATAAATGGTCATTCTCAGTTTAAATCCCAAACGCTTATATAAGAAAAAATGCCATAAATACAACAATTTACATTTATTATAATATTGTTCTACATAACGTAATTGTTTTATATAGCGATATATATACCATTTTTCATTATGAAGAATAAAATCCTTAAAATTTGGTTTTGTCTCAAATCTTTTTGCATCTTCTAAAAAAGCAGAAATCCCCATATTGTTCGTATAATCCATATTAATTAATTAATTATAAAATGTAAGTATCCGCTCAACGCCGTATTGCATATCTCAAAATAATGTTGTAACTTTGCACGGCGGCATCATTTTCCTAATCTTGAAACAAGAATACGAAGTTTAGCTCTCCATCAGCACAAGCTAATGGAGGTTATACCTTAATTTGACTAAATTTTAAATTCATTTTTATTGTTCCTCATCTTCCCAGAACTCAGGAAGAAGAGTGTATAAGCCTTCTTACCCATCACCATGTCACGGATCAGGCGTTCGCTGGCATTATCACAACTTTTGGATAATGCCAGTGAGCGGGGAGTTAGGAAAATCAAGATAAAGCAGAAAGTCAGCGGTTGCTTCCGAACTGACAGCGGTGCCGATGATTTTGCCAAGCTGCACTCCATCGTAGAAACTGCTATGAAGAACGGAAATTCGAAATTCAATGCAATTCTTGCTGTAGTACAACAGTAAGACGATTACTTATGCCCATAGGGGTGCTGAGTAGTTACACATTAACACAATATTTTTGTATATTCCTCAACATATTTTTGTGCTGTAACCTTTATATCGAAATTAGCATATACATAAGAAAGTCCTTCGTCAACGTCAACACTAATAATACCTCTATAATAATCAAGTATTTTATTAGCAAGTCCCTTTGCATCACCAGTCTTAAATGACAAACCCAAACGTCCACCATCAAGCACTTCCAAAGGACCAGCCTGATCACTTGTTATTACTGGTAAACGAGCCGCCATTGCTTCAGCAATCGTCAATCCAAAGCCTTCTGATAAAGAAGGCTGAATAAACAAGTCATAATCACAAAGATGAGAATATATATATATTCTGTCACGCATACCCAAAAATGAAACTATACCAGACAAGCCATATTCTTTAACCATATTCTCTAGTATTGGTCTATTAGCTCCATCTCCTATAAATGTCATTGTGATACCATTCACTTTCCATTCTTTCAATATTCTTAAAGCCTCAATGACTACTTGCTGCCCTTTCTCAACATCAAGCCTGCCAACTTCAATAATATTAAGGATGTTTCCTGGTATCCAGTCTTTTTCTTTCTTTTTAATTAGATCTGGATGTATGCCATTATAAACGAGTTTAGCAGGCACACCATAATTTTGCATCTTTATACATGCAGCCTTACTGATACCATAACAAGAATCGATTAGATTAAATTGTTTTGCACCGTTTGAGTCATCCATGACATTATGTTTGGTATAAACTAATTTTGCTTTGCCACGCCATCGAAGCAATGTTCTTAGTTTATCATCATGAGTATGAATGATATCAGGATGAATTTTATGTAGCAACCAGTTTGCCTTCAAAAAATACCATGGGTTTTTACTACCTTCAGGTCGACCACAACAATATATTTTTACACGTGAATCTATTTTGTCTAACAAGACCTTGTTACACTTATCATTTATCACTAGAAGAGAAACTTCGTTAGTCTTAATTTGCTCATTAATGATATCTACTAACATTGTTTCTGTACCACCTGTAATAAATAAGAATTGAACATGAAGAATATGCATATTAATCAAATATTATAGGAGATTTTAATCCAACTTTAACAGCCAACTTTATCATACAGTTCCAAAAACGACCTAGAAGATTATGCCTATAACCTTTAACATCTATAACAGCCATTTCTTTATATACATTAAACGTATGGGCACCGATATTGTATTTCGGATGGGTTGAATGATAAC
>ERZ791902.1287-NODE-1287-length-12298-cov-154.483133_pt1 | contig 12298 bp, 10 predicted proteins | sample MGYA00510149_ERZ791902 | MGnify/ENA primary metagenome ERZ791902 (study PRJEB30046, sample SAMN00792060) | human gut metagenome | study: EMG produced TPA metagenomics assembly of the A metagenome-wide association study of gut microbiota in type 2...
TCTGATAACGGCAGTCAACATGCTGGAAATCCATGGCATGATAACCGTGGTAATCGTAACCGGATGCGTTCTGCACTACTGGTGTAATCCAGATGGCAGTGAAGCCGAGTGCCTTGATGTAGTCGAGTTTGTCGATGACACCCTGGAAGTCGCCTCGCCAGCAAGGGTCTTTTGTTTTGATCTGCTCTGACTGGTTATCCCAGCAGAGCACATTGTTTCCTGTGTCACCATCGTAGAAACGCGTGGTCATCATAAAATAGATACTTTCGTCTCGGAAGTCAGTACGATTGCTAGTAAACGTGTCTGTAGCCATCGTCTGCATGGAGACCAACATGAGCATTAAAACCGCCCATAATTTTGCGGCAAGTTTTTTCATAATGGAATTGTTAAATTTAAAATTGAATAGTTGAATAATTACACCGCAAAATTACAAACTATTTCTATCCGCGCAACAAGATATTTCACTTTTCTGCTGATATTTTTGTGCAATCGATTTCACAAATATTAAGAAAAAGAGGCTGGATTCTGTAAACCAAATATTTACAAAATCCAGCCCCTTTAAGAGTATATAATTAATATAACGGGCGCGCTAGAAACCAGAAAGAATATTGTACTTTTGGCTTGCCCGAAATCAATTTCAGAGGTTTTCAGCCTCTTGCAACCAGATGGCTGACGCTGCATCACTAGGCATACGCCAGTCGCCACGAGGACTGAGGCTTACGCTACCTACTTTCGGGCCGTCTGGCAGACAGCTGCGCTTGAACTGCTGATTGAAGAAACGGCGCACGAAGGTCTTCAGCCACTTCTTAATGGTTTCCTCATCATAGCTGTCAGGATCATTATCACTGATCTTTACACGCTCCAGTTCGGAATCAATAAATGCCTTCTTTGCCAACATGTAAATCTTGGAAGGACGGAAACCGAAACGCAGGAAATAGTAGAGGAAGAAATCATGCAGTTCGTATGGTCCCACCAAATCTTCCGTCTTCTGCTTGATATTTCCATTCTCATCTGCCGGAATCAACTCTGGACTGATAGGAGTATCGATGATATCACGAAGAGTGATGCGGCTCTGTTCGTCTACCCCACTCTCTGCTACATGATTTACGAGATGTCGGATCAGGGTTTTAGGAATGCTGGCATTCACGCCATACATGCTCATGTGGTCACCATTATAGGTAGCCCATCCTAATGCCAACTCTGAAAGGTCGCCGGTACCGATAACCATACCACTCATCTTATTGGCTAAATCCATCAGGATCTGGGTACGTTCACGAGCCTGGGAATTCTCGTAAGTCACATCATGCACACTGGCATCCTGACCGATGTCCTCAAAGTGCTGGGTTACAGCCTTGGCGATGCTGATTTCCTTAATGGTAATACCAAGACTCTGCATCAGCGAGATAGCATTATTGTAGGTTCTGTCTGTGGTTCCGAAACCCGGCATAGTGACACCAACGATACCCTTTCGGTTCATTTTGAGTTTATCAAAAGCTTTTACACAAACGAGTAAGGCCAGCGTAGAATCCAAACCACCGCTAATACCGATTACTACGGTCTTGGCATGGGTATGAACGATACGCTTGGCTAGTCCCATGAGCTGGATATTGAAAATTTCCTCGCAAGAGGCATTCATATCGCTGCTAGTAGGAATAAACGGATGAGGATTCACCTCACGTTCCAACACAAAATCGCGTTCATTCTCGGTAGGTTCGGCTTCGATATTACGGATATTGAACTGACCGCCAAGAACAGAATATTTAATGTTGCGCTGGGCATTTACATAAGTAGAATTCGTACGACGCTCAGAGCGGAGTTTCTCTACATCTATCTGTGAGATAACCATCTGCGGTTCAATAGAGAAACGTTCACTCTGTGAAAGTAAAACTCCATTCTCATAAATCAGGGCATTTCCACCATAAACCACATCCTGCGTACTCTCACCGAATCCGCAGGAACTGTAGATATATCCGGTCATGGTACGGGCACTCTGCTGGCTGAGCAGGCTCTTCAGATAATGATGTTTTCCGATGAGTTCATCGCTTGCAGAAAGATTGAAAATCAGGTCTGCTCCAGCCAGCGCCAGTTTGTTGCTAGGAGGAGCCGGAGCCCATACATCTTCGCAGATTTCCACACCAAACTGTACGCCATCGAAAGTTTGAAAAATCTGAACATCAGGCGTCAGTTTCACCTTATGTCCGGCATAACGGACTTCGCAATCTCTCAGGTCCTGAGCCGAGGCAAACCAGCGTTTCTCATAAAACTCGCTGTAGTTTGGAAGATATGTCTTCGGTACAATACCGAGAATCTGTCCATGCTGGATAACGATACCACAATTGAGCAACAAGTCGCCCGCTATCAGCGGCGCACCCACGATAGAGATGACATCGAGTTTGCGTGTGAAATCGAGCAACATCATCACCGCCTGCTCAGATGATTCGAGAAGCATCTGCTGGCGGAAGAGATCCTGACAGGAATAGCCCGTAACCGAGAGTTCCGGAAATGTAATGATCTCTACACCCTTTCCCTCAGCCAGCGCTATCTGTTCCTCTATCTGCTGGGTATTGAAAATGACATCACCCACCTTTACGGCAGGGATGGCACTGGCTACCTTAATAAATCCGTACTTCATAATAAATTACTTTATTGTTACCTGTGTAGCACCATAGCCATACTCCTGGAAAGAAGCATCCTGATAGGTGCAACTCTTATAGCGATAGTTCAACTCATGAATGAGAGTCTGGCGCAACACACCTTCGCCCTTTCCATGAATAAAGATAATTTTCTGTCCCTTCTTTTTCTTATATTCCTCCATGGTCTTCTTGAAGATATCCATCTGATAATGAAGAATATCGGCAGAATTCATTCCAGCAGTTGTTTCAAGCACTTCATCCGCATGAAGATCTATCACAAGGGTACCATCATCCTTCTTGCTCTTCTTCTTGCTGGTGTTGGCGACAACCTTCTCATCCTTATACATCTGCTCTTTCAGACGCTTGGAATCGATAACCAGCGGACGGGCTATTTCATCGTTCTCTACAATCGTTAAGAGATAGGCTGGAGTCTCGAAGAAAGCGTTCTCCTCGAAAAGATGAAGTTTGTAGAATTTCACGGGATCGAGACGGAACTGAACATCTGTTGCCGGCTTCAGGAGAAATGGCTTGTCCTTCTTGTAAGCTATCATCTGGATGGCGATATGCTCCATCTCGTTCAGAGCCTCACGACCGAATTCCTCGATGAAGAGTTTGGTGTTCGGTTCTATTTCTCCCTCTGCTTTCAGAGTCCATGCATTTCCCTCAGCCACGAGATAGGTATAGTGGAGATAGTAGTTGCTGTCATTCACCATATAGGTCTCGAAACGGGTATTGGTTACGTCCTTGATGTTGATAGGTACAAAGGCGAGATAAGCACTGAGTTTGTTGCCACCCGTACGTTCCTCAACCGGTTTCACAAAGGTTATCTCACGGTCGGCAGCATCATATTCCTCTACATCCATATCCACTTCATCGTGATCATTCAAGATGGCCTTGATACTCCGGCTGTCCTGATGCAGTTCGGTATTGGCATGCTCCTCAGCCTTCTGCTGCGCATCCATCTTAGCCGAAATCATCTTGCCCATGGAGTATTCATCCTGCTCCACCACAACCACCTCGTTGATAGGCATCGGAATCTCAAAACCATCCTCATCCTCAACGAGCACAATATTTTTACCTTGGAAGCCGGCAACCTTTCCGCCACCCACTTCGCTCAAGAATCTGACTTTATCTCCTTTTTTCATAATCTATTAATAATTTGTAATTGCAAAGATACAAAAGATATTGCAAAACAGGGCTTATTTTAATATTTTTAATGCTACTGATAAAAATAATCCAGTAAAAGATGCACCATGTTAGATATTTTTCCGTATCTTTGCAAAGAAAAAGAAATAGTAACGAACCCTTTAAACTGAAAAGTTATGATTACATTTCCTTGCGCCAAGATCAATCTTGGTTTAAATATAGTTAGCAAGCGGAAAGATGGATACCACAATCTTGAAACGGTGTTCTACCCTATTCCGCTGACCGATGCACTTGAAATCAAGCTCATGGGCGATGAATTCCCTAGCGATGTTCCTTGTGATCTGAAGATTACAGGTAACACAGTGGATTGCGACGAACAGAACAATCTCGTTGTAAAAGCTTATAATCTCCTGGCTGCCGACTTCAGAATTCCACGCATCCATGCTCACTTGGTGAAGCGTATTCCTTCGCAGGCTGGTTTGGGTGGCGGTTCTGCCGATGCAGCCTTCATGATCCGTTTGCTTGACGAGCGTTTCCGTCTCAACATCGGTAATCCGGAGATGGAAAGATACGCTGCCAAGCTGGGCGCAGACTGTGCCTACTTCATTTCTGCTGACCCCGAAGATGGCGATACTGCTTGCTATGCAGAAGGCATCGGCGAAGAACTGATGCCGGTAAGTGGTCCTGGCGATAATCTGAGGGGCTATCATCTGGTTGTGGTAAAGCGCGATGACATTGCCGTCAACACTAAAGAGGCTTATGCAGCCATCACCCCACAGGCACCAGCCAAATGTTGCCGCGACATTGTACGCCAGCCTATCGAGACTTGGAAAGAGGAACTTGTCAACGATTTTGAGGCACCTATCTTCAAGATGCACCCGGAACTGGCAGAAATCAAACAGAAGCTGTACAACCTGGGTGCCTTATACGCAGCGATGAGTGGTAGCGGAAGTGCCATCTTCGGTATCTTCAAGCATAAACCTGCAAATATAGGGGAACAGTTCGAAGGAATGTTCTGTAAAATAATGAAACTTTAATTTAGTTAATAGTTTACTCTAAATATAATGAACGAAGAAACACATCAGAAACTGATGACTATCAAGCGAAGCTTTCGCTTGCTGATGAACGGTCCGGGATCGCAATCTATGCGCGATAAGGGACTGGGATATAAACTGAATTGGGGCGTACCATTCTATGAACTGAAAAAGATGGCTGAGGAATATGGTAAAGACTATGACCTCGCCATCGAACTGTGGAAGGAAGATATCCGGGAATGCAAGATTCTGGCTACACTCATCATGCCTGCCGATAAGATGCTTCCGGAAATCACAGATTTATGGATGGAACAGGTACAGAGCCAGGAGATGGCAGAGATGCTTGCCTTCAACCTTTTGCAGCACGTAGATTATGCGCCTGTCATCGCCTACCAGTGGATAGCGAGTGACAAGCCGCTCTATGAGATTGCCGGTTTCCAGCTCCTTGCCCGTCTCTTTGCCAATGGGAAAGAGCCTAACGAGCGTGGCATCAACGAATTCCTGGATCAGGCTGCCACTGCATTGCAGGGTGACAACATGGGAATAAAACATGCTGCCTCTAATGCGGTTCTCCGTTTCTGCGACTTCGGTGAAGATTTCGAGAAAATTGCAAGAGGCGCACTCAAGGGTATCTACGAGATATAATGGCTCTGCTGACGCAGTCAGAAGAAGACCACGACCCTGCTGAAATTACGTCCCGACGTAACATTTGCTACGTCCCGACATACAAAAAAATACGTCCCGATGCAGCAAATGCTACGTCGGGACGTATTTTTATGGCTATTTTCGTCATTACATGAAATACTTCTGGTATTCGTTTTCGAAATTCGGAGTGAAAACACCCTTGCCGATGTTTTCGCTGATTTCATCCTTGGTCCAGAATCTGCCACCGGCCAATTCTTCCTGGCTCGGTTTCACCTCGCCATCATATACACAGCGATGTACGTAAACCAGTTCCTTTTCCCGCTGACTCTCAAAGACATAATGTCCAAGAGATTCCGGTTCAAAATCGGTGATACCCAATTCTTCCCTTACCTCGCGATGCAAAGCCTGACTCACACTTTCGCCTAAATCAACATGACCGCCGCAGGCTGTATCCCATTTATCCGGCTGTATATCCTTCCAGGCTGGACGATGCTGCAGATACAGATCACCCCGGCTATTGAATACATGCAGATGAACTACCGGATGCAATATCTTGCTTCCGTCATGGGCATGACCGCGGGTTACAGCACCCAGGATATTGCCCATTTCATCTACTATCGGAAATTCCTCGTTCTTATTATCTATCATCGTTTCTCTTATTACAAAGTTCCGTATTCATCAGAGTAGCGCAACATCTGGTCGACATAGCTCTCCTCGTAATCCAATACCACGTCTGTAATTTCGCCTTCTTCATCCATCTCCAGCGTCATCTTCGGATTGATGAATCCCTTGTATGGAGCGAGATTCAGTTTCTTGTATCTTGCCAGTATCTCGCGATGCAATTCCGGATCGATATTTACGGCATACTTCTCAACCAACAGGCGGGCAGCCTCGAAATCGCCCTCACTCTTGATGCGCTGAATTTCTGCAAGCAACTCACCGAAGAGATGGCGGAGCTTGGCATAATCATTAATCTTCACATAAGTCTTCGTCGTAATGATATTGCCCTCACTGTCCTTCAAAGCATCCTCGGCAGAAGCATAGTTCATATCCATCTTCACCAGTTCCACAGCACCCTCGGCATGTTCCATCACCCACCAGGCTATCAGCGCACGGTTGCGCATGTGGGCTTCCTCTATCTTGTCGCCTTCCTTAATGCGGATGGTCTGGGTGAGCAGACCGTTCATCAGATAACCGTAATACTGAGCCTTGTATGCCTCATCATTCGGAGTCAGACCCAGTTCTACCAATTTATGGTCGGCTACATAATAGAGTCCGAAAAGATCGGCTCTCGCCTCTTCTATCGTACTGCCATACGCCTTCAGTGCATCAGGGTCGGTACCAGGCAAGAGCTGTCCGCTACCATGTCCCAGACACTCATGCAGGTCAGTATGCAGATCATCTGTAATATCTTCGTACTGATTCATCAGACTGATGGTATCCTCGTCGATAACGAATTCATCGCGGAAACCATTGCCTTGAGCTGCCTTGTTATATGCCTCGGTCAGGTTACCGATGGTCACACTCTTAGAACCATATTCCTGACGGATCCAGTTGGCATTCGGAAGATTGATGCCGATGGCAGAAGCTGGATACTCTTCGCCACCCAACATCGCCGCACAGATGACATTGGCTGTAACACCCTTCACCTCAGGCTTACGGAAACGTGGGTCTACAGGAGAATGATCTTCAAACCACTGGGCATTCTGACTGATGGTCTGGGTGCGCTTCGTTGCTTCAAGATCCTTATATTCTACGATGCCTTCCCAAGTACCTTTCAGTCCGAGCGGATCGCCATACACTTCGATAAATCCGTTGATGAAATCAATCATTCCCTCGTGCTGCTGCACCCAGGCGATGCTGTAACGGTCGAAATCCTTCAGATCGCCTGTACGGTAATACTTCACCAGGAGATCGATGAGATGTTTCTGTTCCTCATTTTCTGCATATTTCTGAGCACGGAGCAACCAGGAAACAATCTCCTTGATAGCTGCGCCATAGAGGCCGTCTTCGGTCCATTTCATCTCCACCAGTTCGCCATTACGCTTGGTCAGTTTAGAGTTCAGACCATAAGAAGGAGCCTGTTCGTTGCCATCTTCCTTCATCCTGGCATAGAAACGTTCAACTTCTGCCTGAGAAACATTCTCATAGAAATTGCAGGCTGAAGTCTGTACCAGATCCTCGCCATCCGTCTGATTCACACGCTTAGGCATAACTTCCGGATTGAAGATGACAGGCACCAGAATGCCCAACAGGTCTTCCTTGCTCTGACCCTTGGAAAGAGGCAGATATTCATCGGCAATCGCCCCAACCATCTCATAGAAAGATTCCTCTGAAAATCCTGGCACAAACTTTTCACATCCATAGTGATGATGGATGCCGCTGGCAAACCAGACACGCTTCAGGTAAACTTCGAAAGCCTTGAAATCTTCGCTTTCCCGATTACCCTCGTAATGACGGTATACAGCCTCCAGAGTTTTACGGATGCGCAGGTTGTATTTGCCCTGCTGGTCGAAGGTGATATCACGTCCCAAGAGGGTTGCCTTCGACAAGCAATAAATATAAATTTTCTGTGTGAGCGACAGGTTTTCGAAACCCTTCAGCTCATAACGGAGCATCTGGATATCGGCAAATCGCTCTTGAGTGTTTACATTACATTTTGCCATTTTTATCTGTTTTTACCATGCAAAAGTAATACATTTTTTCCACATACCAAACTTTTCCTCCTGTTTTTCGCTCTTTGCAAAGTTTTTTACTTGAAATATGCACTTTTTCTTGGAGAAAACTTTTATTTATGCAGATTATTCATTACCTTTGCATGAAAAACAAAACAAAAACATGCCGGTAAAGGCAGAAAACATAAAACGGCAATCATGCAGATAAACGAGATATTAAAAAGCTATTTTGGATACGATTCCTTCCGCCCCAACCAGGAAGCGATTATCAGAGAGGTAATGCAGGGACACGACTGTCTGGTTCTCATGCCGACTGGTGGTGGAAAGAGTCTGTGCTACCAGGTTCCCGCATTAGCAATGGAAGGTACCGCTGTGGTCATTTCACCGCTCATCAGTCTGATGCACGACCAGGTGGAGGCGCTCAAGGCAAACGGTATCCCGGCAGAGGCACTGAACAGCGGAAACGACACGACCGATGAACTCATCATCCGACGCCGATGCGAGAAGGGAGAACTGAAACTTCTTTATGTTTCGCCCGAAAAACTCATCAGCGAGATACCTTATTTATTCAGCAACATTAAGATTTCGCTCTTTGCCGTTGACGAGGCCCACTGTATCAGCCAGTGGGGACACGATTTCCGTCCGGAGTATTCGCAGCTAGGTATGCTGCACGAGAATTTCCGCAATGTCCCGGTGATGGCGCTCACAGCTACAGCCGACAAGATAACACGCGAAGATATCATACGCCAGCTTCATCTCAATGGGCAGACGTTCGTAAGCAGTTTCGACCGCCCCAACCTCTCCCTCACCGTAAGACAGGAGAGCACCAAAAAGGCAAAGCTCCAATACATCACCCGCTTCATCAGTAATCATCCGGAAGAAGCAGGCATCATCTACTGTCTCTCCCGCAAGAACACCGAAATGGTAGCTCAGGAACTTATCGATCTGGGTATTAATGCCGCAGCCTATCACGCCGGAATGACTGCCCAGACCAGAGCATCAGTACAGGAGCGGTTCAAGATGGATCAGATTCAGGTGGTATGTGCAACCATCGCTTTCGGAATGGGCATCGACAAGAGTAATGTGCGCTGGGTAATCCACTATAATATGCCTAAAAGCATAGAGAGTTTCTATCAGGAAATAGGTAGAGCCGGAAGAGATGGAGCGCCATCAGATACCGTGCTGTTCTATTCGATGGCCGACATCATCACCCTCCGTTCTTTCTGTGAAGAAAGCGGACAGCGTGATGTGAACATGGAGAAACTGCGCCGCATGGAGGAATATGCCGAATCGAGAGTATGCCGACGACGCATTCTGCTGAATTATTTTGGCGAGACATCATCCTGCAACTGCGGCAACTGTGATGTTTGCAAGAATCCTCCACGCACCTTCGACGGCACCATCAGAGCCCAGAAAGCCCTGAGTGCCGTGGTCCGTTCGGGTGAGCATATTGCAGTAGGTACCTGCATCGAGATTCTGAGAGGCATGCATTCTTCTGCAGTTGTGAAAAACAAATACAACGAGATGAAAACCTTCGGTGTGGGCAGGGATACAACATCTAAGGACTGGAATGCTTATCTGCTACAGATGCTGCAGATGGGATTCTTCGAGATTGCCTACAACAACCACAACTACATGAAGGTTACCGATTTAGGCTGGAAGGTACTGAAGGGAGAGCATCATGTTTCGCTGGCTTATATCGAAGAAGATGATAAAGCCACCCGCCCAAAGAGAACGGTACGCAACAGGAAGGGCGCCATCGCCCAGCCGGAAAATCTCATTCCTGAGGTGCATGCCGAACGTGTCATCTTCCAGGAAGACTCGAAAGGCGTGGAAGACAAAGGGCTCTTTGAACACCTCAGAAAGATACGTAAGAACCTTGCCGACGAACAGGGTTATCCTCCATATATCGTACTCAGCGACAAGAGCCTTCATGAACTCGCAAGAATGAAACCTACCACCAAGAATGCCATGAGTCTGATCAGTGGTATCGGAGAATTCAAGCTCAATAAATATGGCGATACCTTCATCAAGGCTATCAGGAAATATACAGGACTATAACAGGAGAATATCTCCGAAAGATATTTTCATAACCTTCGGAGATAATTTCATAACCTTCGGAGATAATTTCGTAACTAAGGGAGATAATACCCGTAACTAAGGGAGATAAAACCCGTAACTAAGGGAGATAGCATTCGTAACTAAGGGAGATAAAAAAATCGGGATGTCTGCAAGTTCAGAACTGCAAACATCCCGATTTAATTTTATAGATTGAAGAGATGCGCAACTTAGTTGTTTACGCTACCTCCCACAATATCAAGCAATTCATTAGTAATGGCCTGTTGACGACTCTTGTTGTACTGCAAGTTAAGTTCGCGCAAGAGTTCATCGGCATTATCCGTAGCGGTCTGCATGGCCACCATTCTGGCAGCATGCTCACTCGCCTGGCTATCCAGCAACGCTGTATAAATCATCAGACGAAGCTGCTTAGGAATCAAGACTCCCAAAACAGTCTCCAGGTCTGGCTCTACAATGAAGTCATCATTCAGAGGTTTTGCCTCAGAACTCTGGCGTCCGTCAGCTTCAGCCTGCTTTTGGCGCAGATATTCCTGAGCCTTTGCCGTAGCCACATTAGAGGTAAGGTCACGATCGTTGTCCACTCCTATTGCCTCAGTGCTGAGGTCAATAGGCAAGAAAGTCTTGCGGGTCAGAATCTGTGAACCGGCACTCTTAAAGTGATGATAAATCATCTCCACCTTATCGAGCTCACCAGCAGCATACTGCTTGGCAAGTGAATGGGCGATATCTGCACAGGCGCTGGCATGAGGATGATCGGCAAGATCATTAAAGTTACCGCCAATCTTCAAACCCAGTTTCTGTGCCTTCTCTGCCACTTTTCGTCCGATAGGATATACCGTGATGTCGTCAATGCCTTGAGCCTTATACTCGTCCACCGCATGCATCATCATCTTGATAACGTTGGAATTGAATCCACCACACAAGCTGCTGTTAGAACTGTATACCACAAGAGCTACACGCTTGGTCTCCTTGTGCTCCAACTGCAACGGATGGTCGACATTCGGAGTACTTACCAGGAAACTCTTGAGGATATGTTCCAGCATATTTCCATAAGGCAGCATATTCTGGATAGCTACCTGAGCATGATGCAACTTACTGGAAGCCACCATCTTCATCGCACTCGTAATCTTACGGGTACTGTTAACGCTGGCTATGCGAGTTTTAATCTCTTTTAATGACGGCATAGGCTATTACGCTTTATATTGTCCTGCAACATTAGCCATGGTCTCCTCGACTGCCTTAATGGCATCGTCGGTGAGTTTACCATCGCCCAAAGTCTCAATCACATCAGCGTGCTGGCTGCGCATTGCATCGAGGAACTGATCCTGACAGTCGCGAACCTTATCCATTGGCACGTCGTGCATCAATCCGTGAACACCACAGTAGAGAATAGCTACCTGCTCGCCTACCGGCATTGGGCGGTACTGAGGCTGAACCAGCAACTGGTCGTTCTTACGGCCACGGTCCAGAGTCATCGCTGTTACGGCATCCATATCGCTAGAGAACTTAGAGAAGGCTTCCAGCTCACGATACTGAGCCATATCAATCTTCAGTGTACCAGCCACCTTTTTCATACTCTTGATCTGGGCAGAACCACCTACACGAGATACGGAGATACCTACGTTGATAGCTGGACGGAAGCCCTGGTTGAAGAGGTCGGTCTCAAGGAAGATCTGACCGTCGGTGATGGAAATCACGTTGGTTGGGATGTATGCTGATACGTCACCAGCCTGTGTTTCGATGATAGGAAGGGCTGTCAAAGAACCACCACCCTTAACGTGACCCTTCATGCACTCTGGAAGGTCGTTCATCTGCTCGGCTACCTCCTGCTGGTCGTTGATACGAGCGGCACGCTCCAACAGACGAGAGTGGAGATAGAAGACATCACCAGGATAAGCCTCACGTCCAGATGGACGGCGAAGGATCAGAGATACCTCACGGTAAGCCACAGCCTGCTTACTCAAGTCATCGTATACTACGAGAGCTGAGTAACCGCGGTCGCGGAAGTACTCACCGATAGCTGCACCGGCAAATGGTGCGTAATACTGCATGGCTGCAGGATCGGCAGCGGTAGCACTTACGATGA
>ERZ791902.1292-NODE-1292-length-12281-cov-5.323736_pt1 | contig 12281 bp, 11 predicted proteins | sample MGYA00510149_ERZ791902 | MGnify/ENA primary metagenome ERZ791902 (study PRJEB30046, sample SAMN00792060) | human gut metagenome | study: EMG produced TPA metagenomics assembly of the A metagenome-wide association study of gut microbiota in type 2...
GAAACAATTTTGCTCAATGCTCACAGATTATGACATTGTTTTTCGCAATTATCTGGCAAACGAGCTGTTTTCCGATCTGATATCACCTGAAGCAGCATCCACTAAAAAGATTATTGAACACATGATTATCAAAATGCAGTGGATTATGATTGAATACACTGCTATACGTCAAAGTCTTTTCTTGTGGTACAGTCACAATGCCAATAGTCCGTTGACATATGAAACCATCAGAGAGCATATTGTCATAATCTCACGCATGACAGGATATGATGACGATGACATACGCGAATATCTTGAAAACAGCTTTGCAAAGCTCATATGGGATTGGGGCTACGCCGCACTCATTATGGGAATTAGAAAATAATTACAAAGGAGATTTTTACTATGAGAGAAACAATTTTAGGCAATCACATACGAAAGGTTCCTTCAGTTGCGGTTGGATGCATGCGCCTTTCTGAAAAATCAAAGGATGAGATGAATCATTTTATTCATGCAGCTCTGGAACAGGGCGCATATTTCTTTGATCACGCGGATATCTACGGTGGCGGTATGAGCGAGAGCGTATTCGGCGAAGCGTTTGCAGACGATCCATCCCTAAAGCGTGAAGATATTTACCTGCAGTCAAAATGTGGCATCCGCCAAGGCTTCTATGATCTCTCAAAGGAGCATATTCTGAAATCTGTCGATGGTATTTTAAAAAGGCTTCATACAGATTATCTTGATCTTCTGCTGCTTCATCGTCCGGATGCACTCGTAGAACCGGAAGAGGTTGCCGCTGCATTTGATGTTCTTTTTGAAAGCGGAAAGGTTCGCCATTTTGGTGTTTCAAATCATAAGCCGATGCAGATTGAACTGCTACAGAAATATGTCCGCCAACCACTCGTTGTCAATCAGGTTCAGTTCAGCATTCCTGTTTCCAATCTCGTTGCAAATGGTATGGAAGTCAATATGGAAACACCCGGTTCAATTGATCACGACGGAAGTCTGCTCGACTACTGCCGCCTCCACAATATCACTCTCCAGGCATGGTCTCCGTTTCAGATGCCGGCATGGAAAGGCTGTTTTCTCGGAAGCGACGAATACCCGGAACTGAATAAAAAACTTCATGTGATAGCCGAAAAATACAATGTCAGCGATACTACTATTGCGGCTGCATGGATTTTACGCCATCCGGCAAATATGCAAATTGTTACCGGAACTGCAAGTGAAAGCCGCCTGAAGGAAATTATCGCGGCATGCGATATTACACTGACTCGCGAGGAATGGTATGAGCTGTACCTGGCGGCAGGTCATATGCTTCCGTAGAAATTATCAGCACTATTTTTCAAAATGCTGATAATCCTTGGAATGCGTCCAATCGCCTCCCCACTCAAAACCATGCTCCGTAAACAGCTTATAGCATAAATCATCATGGTCAATCTTGTGCGAAAAATCCCTGCTCCGGTCAACATAATCTGCGGCATTTGCAGGCTCAATCGAAAGCTCCCCATCGACTGTTTTGACATAAGGATTGTATAGAGTGTTGATATCCACCGCCATTCCCATTCCATGCTTCGATATCTTTGTGGTGTGGGAAATAAACCTGAAATTGAAGGCCGATGAATTATTATCGCTCATGGATGCCTCATCATCTGCATCGTATTCATCAACAAGTCTGACTTTTTCTATTTGATATCCAGACTCATAGAGCTCCTTAAATATTTCAAGTACATCATCTGCGATATCTTTATTTACAACCAGCTCACCTTCATGTACCTGATTGTCAAAGCCTATGTGTAGTACATGTATATATCGCAGATTTTCTCTGGGGAGTGTACAATCTGCCTTGTAGGATTTGCCCTGCATTTTTTCAAAAATGTCATCATGGATTTCTGATATATAAAATTGCTCTTTATTATCCTCATAGGTCGTATCCAGAATATCTGCTTCAGATGTACTCGTGTCAGGTGTATTCGTATCAGCTACACACGTATCAGATATACTTGTGTCAGGTATACTTGTGTCGTGTATACTTGTGTCAGGTATATCTTCACATGTATTTTCTGATACATTCGTAGACGATTTATCATTAGACTCTTTCTTATGATTTTTAATGAATTCTCTGCCCGCAAGTGTGACGATAAGCAGCGATGCCACGGCTGTGATTATTATGTTTGTGTGTCTTTTCATATTGGTTTTATGCCTTTCAATTTCTCCCACCGTTGGTAGGAGTATATCTCTACAAATCCTCTGCTTTATATTTATCCAAATATCCATTTTCAAACAGCTACTTCATAAATAGTGCAACGCCCTATTGCACTATTTAGCCTATTTCTTCCTCAAATACTTTCTGTTCTTTGTACTACCAATCGGTTCAATATACTCATTAAGTTGCTTTAATATCGCTTTGGTTCTTGTTTCCTTCAAATCAAGTAATTCACAAAATTCCTGTAAACTATACTCTTTGTCAAATTCCATAAAGTCAAGTATTTTATCATACTGTGCCTGGGTTTTTTTCGTCACTTTTTTTCCGTCACTTTTTTTCGTCGCTTTTTTATCGTCGCTTTTTTTCGTCGCTTTTTTATCGCCGCTTTTTTTCTTAAACTCCAACGTCAAGATGGTTCGATCTGGGTCAAACTTCTCTTCAATAACTGGCTCAATCCATCCTTCATCTTCCCAGACATTAAAGATATTTGGCACACCGCTGCCTGCACGTTCACCGATATTAATCAGATTGAACATCTTCATCAAGGCTTTGTTTCTAGGATCCGATTCGCCACCTTTTCTCATCTGTTCTTTACCAGTACGAATGTATCCTGGATTTTCTAATATCAGCTTATCCGGTTCCTTTTTGATAACAACTCCACAAACACCATAATAATCTGTATTGATCAAACAATTTGCCAATGCTTCTCTGAGTGCTTCGTGTACCGGAGTGTCATCAATACGATCTCCACCACTGGTTTTAAACGGAACTTTTATATCTTTTATGATTTTGTTATAGACCCTAAAATAAAAGTCACAAATGTTACCAGACCACTCTCCTGAGCTGGATTGCAGGCGATCCGTCCATCTTATTGTAGGATCAAGCATTTCTCTATAATCCAAGAAATATTCCGGAAAATGTCTCACAATGTTAAACTCATCTCCAAACATCAACATTCCTGCTGCTGTTGGGTGCAACTGCTTGTCCTCTCGCGATATAGCCGCAGCTCCAATACTACGTAAATATTCTGCATCATCCAATCTTTCAAATGGATGACCTGCTTTTAATGTTCTATGCCTATTCCGATATCCCTGTATTGTTTCTGCATTTAGCTCCGACAATTCCGCATCATCCAGAATTTCCATATCCATAGTATTCTCTGTCTGATCGCGCAGCATCGCCTTAACCTGAAGTCTTGTACATTTGTAATCACCAGCATTTGACCTACGGAAAGTCTGATTAAACATATCATTATTGATGTATACCGGTTTCTCACTCCGTTTCGCCATAGGAACAGTAATAACAATAATAATATCTTCGCCTATATCATAAGTTTGTACATCAGATTCTGTAAGTAGATTTATATTCACCTTATTGCGATTATGCAGCAAATTCCACAGGTCATCCAAGAGTTTCTCTTTATCCTTGAGTTTTAATCCTGTTGTCCTCCAATGTTTATCATCCAATTCTTTCACTCCAAGAATGATAACGCCACCATAAGTATTAGCATATGCAGAATATGTCTCCCACATATCATTAGGGAGTCCACCATTTGCTCTCTTTACCTCACGTCTGTTATCTTCCTTATATGAATCAAATTGTGATATATCAAAAAAATTTGCCAATATCTATCACCTCAATCCGGTTAAATTATTTTTATTATTACCTAAGATTTTATTTCAATACGCTTTTGCTCAATACAAGCTGAAATACAACTACATATCAAGATCTAACACCCTATTTGTCTCAATAGACCTTCAATAAAATCACAAGCATATTTACGTTTCAACTTGCTGTGATTTGCCTGGTTGTAATAGTTTCTAAGGCAGTTATAGCAAGAAGTGTTTTCATCGAAACATTGTTGTGATACTTTCGCATATGCTGCATTTAAAGATGTTATTACAGCGTTCTTCTCAATCAGTCTCTTAACATGACCTGCTCCTCCTGGAACATTATCATAGATCAAAATATCATAGCTATGCTGCTCTAGATTCAATTCAAGCACACCATCTATGTCATTTCTCTCAATCCCAAGTCCAATACTTATTCCCTCAAGAAATGCATACATGAATGACAACGCAATCGCATAATCTTCCTTCGTAAAGGATCCTAACATAGGAATAGTAAATCGAGCTACATCTGTTTGGAATCTATGTCCAAGCTTAATTACATCATCAGGTGTGCTTGAGTACCATATATTTTTACATCATTCTCAAACAATGAGTGGGAACTTATCAAGAAGTTTGTTGCTTGAGTACCATACATTTTTACATCATTCTCAAACCGTATCCATGCTCCTCAAGGAAGTTGTTCAGCTTGAGTACCATACATTTTTACATCATTCTCAAACAGTAGACATTCCGCTTACAGTTTCAACATTGCTTGAGTACCATACATTTTTACATCATTCTCAAACTCAAACAATCGTGGATCAGCGCAGCATAAAGCTTGAGTACCATACATTTTTACATCATTCTCAAACATCCCAGACCATTTTATTATTATACTTTTTGCTTGAGTACCATACATTTTTACATCATTCTCAAACTACCTACTCTGCAAGCGTAGCTGTCATTTAGCTTGAGTACCATACATTTTTACATCATTCTCAAACGCCACAGTAGTTATCAATGATGGGTTACTCGCTTGAGTACCATACATTTTTACATCATTCTCAAACCCATGACGGCCTGTTTAATTCCCTCCGTGAGCTTGAGTACCATACATTTTTACATCATTCTCAAACTTAGTTGAACTATTGGAAGATACAGAATTTGCTTGAGTACCATACATTTTTACATCATTCTCAAACCTCCTCAGCCAGGCTTAGCACATAGCTTATGCTTGAGTACCATACATTTTTACATCATTCTCAAACATACGTTGTAATCTTACCCACTATTCCATCGCTTGAGTACCATACATTTTTACATCATTCTCAAACGACGATTTTCACGTCCTGGCCGGGTGCCTTGCTTGAGTACCATACATTTTTACATCATTCTCAAACAACGATGATAGACGGCTCCGGGAGCAGATTGCTTGAGTACCATACATTTTTACATCATTCTCAAACTGAGTGAGATAGAGTAAGTCATTGAGTCGTGCTTGAGTACCATACATTTTTACATCATTCTCAAACTCCGATTGCATAATTTCCAACGCTTCTTTGGCTTGAGTACCATACATTTTTACATCATTCTCAAACCCACCACTTAATGTGTACCGCCTGCTACCGCTTGAGTACCATACATTTTTACATCATTCTCAAACTAGATTTTTATCCCTCCTGTGTCCATAAAGGCTTGAGTACCATACATTTTTACATCATTCTCAAACTCCGATTGCATAATTTCCAACGCTTCTTTGGCTTGAGTACCATACATTTTTACATCATTCTCAAACAACAGTGCAAGCCTTTATGTTGCTAACTATGCTTGAGTACCATACATTTTTACATCATTCTCAAACGACCTCTAAACAGTAGTGTTCTCATCGTCAGCTTGAGTACCATACATTTTTACATCATTCTCAAACGTTATAGTAGGTAATACCTTTTTAGGCACTGCTTGAGTACCATACATTTTTACATCATTCTCAAACCCTCTATGAGACATATTGCAATCAGTATCAGCTTGAGTACCATACATTTTTACATCATTCTCAAACCTCAAATTCAAAAATAAAATGCTATCATCGGCATAAAAACAAGGTACTCAAGCTTAACTATTCAATAAATTTCACATCCGTCTCTATCTATAATATAACGCATTCCTCCTTCCATGCAACTTCTTTCATGATTTTCAATAAATAATCCCTTTACATCCTGATAAGAAATCTCTTTAATCAATTCCTGCATTTGCAAATCTGTTAAATAGCTTCGAAGATTAATAAAAACAAACACTTTTGTTGCCAAAACATTTACCGCTATCTTTATATAACGTATTATTTGTTCAAAAAAATCAGTTTCCTGTACTTCATACCGAATACCTACTGATTTGAACAATGCAGGCATATCCAAATCCATATCAAATTCCAAAACATATTCTGTATTTTGTTCTAACTCCAACAAATATTCCTGTATTTTTCCTGTTAATTCAAGTGTTTTTACATACATCAACTCCGATTTTGACAACTGATCCAATTCTGCATACAACTTATTTAATATCTTCCGTCCATTTATTTCTATCTGAAACGGATTCACAATTATTTCCATGTTTTTTGCAATGTTCAATTCTTTTTCTTTATCAGATAAAACAAATCTCCCCTCTTCTCCATTTTGCTGTAAAAATAATTCCTGCAAGTAATATGCATACAATTTGGGTGACTCTATTATCCATTCAGTAAATACATATTTATCACTTAATACCGCTGTATTTAAATTAGTATGTACTAATTTCATAAAATCACCAACCTTTCATCACTATCTAACACTTCACTTTTAAGTTCTCCGATAATAATATCCATTTTTGCATATTGCTTTTCGGTAACCGTCAATAACTGTATCACCCCCTCCTCTGGTTTATTTTTGTGAATATTTTCAACAATTGCATTTACTGCGGTACTGTTTAAAGCCAATTTGCAATATACGGATTCCTGCAACATTAAAAATCCATTTTTCAATAAAAATTTTCGAAAATGTACATATGCACGTCTATTTTCACTTGTTGTTACCGGCAAATCAAAAAATACCAATACTCTCATAAACCTATAACTCAATTCTGTAAAATCGAATCAGTGAACTGTCATCTCCACTCAAAGCATCGAAAATGCTTTTGCAATATATTTTAATTGCATTATTAACATACTGTATTTTCCCATCAATTTGTACTTCCTGATTCAACACATTTACAAGTTGCATCTTTTCTTCATGTTCAAACTGCTCTAATTTCATTGTTAAGACCTGCCTGTCAACAAGTATTCTGAATGGTTCCATCAAATCCGATGCTAGATTGAACTGATTAAACATGTTGTCATGAAAAACACCTAATTGCGTGATGTAACCATTAGCTACAATTTCCCTTGTAAATGCAGATAAAATAATTGAATATCCGTAGTTCAACGCTGCATTAATCAAATTATCTTCGGTTCTTGTAAACTCTAATCCAAATAAGGCATTAAAATAAACTTTTGCTGCATGCCCTTCTCGATTTGTTCCATCATTCCATGCAATTTCCTTTAAATAAGATTCCAGTAAATCTGATTCTTCCTTTCCCAATAATTCTAACAGTTCCTTTTGTTTCCTGATTTTTTCACTTACAATTTCCGTCCATACTGCTTCCTTTGTATTCTTTTTCCAATTAATCTGTTTTCTCACTTTATTACTGGTATCATGACTTCCATAATAATTAACTAACTCACATGATGGATTCTTTTTTTCATCACAAAATATTACTTTAATCTTCCTTTTTGCAAGTTCAGCAATCAAACTAGCTGTCAATGATACTGCTGTCGACTCAATCAGTATTGTAGAAATTTCACTTAATACAATCTTTGTCACCTCTTCACCACGCACAACCATCTGACCTAACTGTAAATCAAGTTTTGCACGCTTCGAAATAACAACTATGCGCCAACTCATAACTTCAACAGATCAATCTCTTCTTCATAAATTCCCGTTGGAGATTGATTAATAATTGAAATCTGTTTATATTTGTCTATATTCTTATTTATTAAAATTCTTCCTGCTTCCGTTCCGCCTCCTATTTCTCTCAAGTTTTCTCTTGCGCTCCGACATTGCATTATATGTAAAATTTTTTTAATTGTATTACACTGTTCCTCTCTTGACAACTCAATAAATTTTTCTCTACCTTTTTTCACTGCTTCCATTTCTGACGTCAAGATTGCACTATATACTGGAATTTCCAATTTTTTACTTAGTACATCATATACTTGACATAATTCTTTTTCACCCAATTTATCATTATGAGTTATTTGCAAATTTTTATTTTCTGCTTTTCGTTGTAAAAATTTTATAATATTCTTTAGAATAATCGCATTTGTATTTTCAAGCACCAGTTGATTTGCATTCTTAAAAATTAAATAATTTGTTTTACGACCTGAAATCCAAATGTATGATCCATTTATTTTAAATAAAGTATCCGTTTTTATTTTTAAAAGGATTTGAGGATTTATTAGTCCACGTTCTTTTAAATAATATATGATTTTTTCCTTATTATTTTCCAGTGTTTCTCTTAAATATATCGGTATATACTCTATTGTTTTCTTTATTTTTCCTTTTTTATCAATAGATTTTACTAGCAAATAGTAACTTCCAGCAATTTCTGTGTACCCTCCATATTTCTTCAAATTATTTAATCGATTGTCACTCTCTTTAAGCGGTAATTGTCCTTTTCCTTTTTTTATCGGTTGTTGTTTAAATAATCCTCCCTTGACCTCATAGGTTCTTCTTGTAACCAAGATATTATTCTTCTTCATAACGTTCTTCACCGTTACAATCGTACCATTATTACCTGCTTTCCATGCGACCTCCCCATTTCGGATAACGTCTTTGTCTCCTTTAAACATCATCTTCAAATTATAACTTCGTCCTGGATTTTCTTTTATAAACCAAGCTGCATTCTTTGTGAATTTTGTGTAATAAGAATTTCCAACCACAATGTTAAGATATGCATCTTTCGCATGATGAAGATCATTCATATCACGTACTTTTAATAAATCCGGTGTAAAATCTTGTCGAAACTCTGACACATTCTTCGCTTTTACATATACAATCTCCGAATCTGGAAATACCTGTTTTAAAATCTCCGCTACTGCTTTTGTACTTTGTCTGTTTTCTACAAGCTGTCGATTAATAAATCCAGCAAGTTCGTCAGGCGTCAGTGCAGTATTTCTAATTAATCGCTCATACTTTTCTTTCGTAATAAAGCCTTCATCTAATAATGATTTCCAAAATAATTTTCTTGCTTTTCGAATACTTTCTTTAATAGGATACTCGTCAGACTTTGCTGCATTATATTCCTTCTTTACTAACACCCTGTTATTCAAACTATCATCCATAGTCTTTGATTGTGGATAAATATGATCTATATCATACTTTGTGTTGTCCCACAAATCTTCCAACTGAATTATCTCACCTGAATACATACATCGTCCTTTTTGGGTATAGTACAAATATAATTTATCACTTCTCAATTGCTGGTCTTCGTTTTTGTTGAGTTCTTCTATCCAGTCTCTTTCTTCTTCTTTACATTTTTTGTATAAATCAATAAGCTGTTTTTTGCGGGAGTCTCTTCTTTTATCTTTTTGGTTCCCTTGCTCTCCTCTTGCCATCTCTACAAAAACTCGTTTTGGTGCACATCCCATTACCTTTTGTAGCTCTTTCACTACTTTTAAGGTTTGCCAAATCTGTCGTTTTACTGCTGGTGAAACATATAATTCGTCCACTGTTTTATATGACAAATTCTTTTCTTTTCGAATAGAATTATATTCTTCGATTCTGTCCATAAACTGATAATTCTTACTTAGAATCTGCATCAGATTATCATTAGTTTCCCACATAGCTGTGATAACATTCCATACTTCTTCAGTTCCTGGTGCAGGTGTTGTTATATTTTCCAGAAAAGCTTTTGATAATCTTCCCCATCCTTTATATGATAACATGCTGATACTCTTAATCTGCTTTTCTGTTAATTCAGGATGCATTCTCATTACTCTTTGTTTCAATAGTTTCTTATCATCACCAAATAATACAATATTAAGAATAATCTCTTCTTTTTCTTTCTGGCTTAATGTAACCCCTGTAAGTTTTTCCTTAAAGTCATGAAATGCTGTCAATTGAGCTTTAAAATCCCCATCAATTCCAGTAATTTCAACGTTCTTATCCACTATTCCTTCACGAATCAGATAATTTTTCAACTTTTTTATTGTTACCTTTCGATAACAACAAAATACTTCTTTATATAATCGTTGTTTCAACTCTACCGAAATTTTTTCTCCATTTAAGCGCAAATTATTGAGTTCATTAAGTACCATATATTTACTATATAAAAGAGAATCTTTAGGGAGGACATCTTCTCCCAACATATAAGTACATTTATTTGTCATTCGGCGAATAAATTTTTCTGCACTTTCCTCTATATCTATTACATCTTTAAAATTCCATGGGTAAATCTTCTCGTTATTTTTTCTTACTGCCCATGTAAACTTTCCCTCTGTACCTTCTTCATTTCTACCCAGTGGCCCTACATAATATGGAATTCTAAACTCAAATAACTGTAAAATCTTTTCTTTATTTTCCTGCATAAAGGAACTTTTTCCAGACAAATTATCTAATATTTTTCTTAATTCATACATATGAACCTGATAAGGAATTACACTATTTTCTTTATTAACTTGTTTTGGTAAGAAAGTTCCCTGTTCCAGTTCTTTTTCCAAATAAGAAACCACTTCTTGGTCTGAAATTTTTTTAATTACATTCTTTTTCAGGAAATCGTAGAACTCCTCTTTGCTACATTTTTTACTCTGCAAATCATTCTTTTTTCCATTTTTCTTTGTCATTCCTATATAAGCCACATAATTATTCAACTTCTCTTCTGTATCAATAAAAATGTGCTTATACTCCAGTGGCAAATATTTCCGAACTATCTTTTTTAAATATCTTAAATCCGCTTTATGCTTTTCATATAATTTAACCTTTGCTTCTGAAATAGAGGAACTGTCCCCCAAAATTTCAACCAATACAGACCAATCATACACTGCCTTTGCAGATTCAATAATATAATATTGTTCTACAAGATCTGCTTCAACTGTTCCAATATAGTCATCATATCCCGTATCTGAAAATGAAATTTTTGGGTTCTCACATCCATCCAATTCACTATTTTCAAAAATATCTGATAGTTTTACGCTTCCTCCAGAAATCAGATTTAGTATTGCCTTTTCGCATGTTGTTTTTGCATTCAATTGTTTTATTAAGCGACTTTTTTTGACAGATTTTGTATGCATTCTATCCTTTAAAGTATTCTCGATAAATTGAATCTCGTCATCCGATAATTCCAATGTCCAGTTTAGTTCTTCTTTTTTCAAGTTTTCTTCGAGCTGCAAAAATGTCCCTTTAAATTCTTTGATTTTGCTGATATCACCTGATAGAAAAAAATGTCCGCGGTGCTTCATCATATGGTGGAGTCCCAAATATACTAACCTGATATCTGGCATTTCTTCCGTTTCCATCAGCATCTTTCTCAGATGATAGATTGTTGGATACTCTCTATGATACTCTTTGTCTGTGTAATTTTTATCCACAAACAATGCATATGGCAATTCCGGACATTTTCCGTTAATATCTTTTTTATCCTCAGGATAATATTTACTTTCCTTCATCCTTTGAAAAAAGCCCAAATCCACTTTACTGATTTCTTCAGAAAATAATTCCTGCAGGATCTGAATTCGCCAGTTTCTTCTATCTAATCGCCTTCTGGCTATACGAAAACTTCTTCTTTCTTCTGCTGTTAATGCACTTTCAAAAAGCCGTACACCCCATAAAGCTTTTCCATGTCTTCTCAAAATATGATAGTCCGTATCTGTTATTGCCCATCCTAAAGATCCTGTCCCCATATCCAAGCCCATATAGTATTCTTGATTCATCTTTTTCCTCCTTCATAAGTCTATTTCGTATTGACTTTTCTGTCCTTTAGCACTATACTAAAGTTGAGTTTAGTACCATACTAAATTTACATCATAAGTTCAAATAAGAATTTAATTCAAATCGCCACTCCGGTGGTCCACAGTGTGTGGAAAAAGTCTGCAATGCAGACTTTTTTTATGCAACTCAACCTCTAAAAATCCGTCTTGTATATAATTTCAGTATATTCCTATTACAGATTTTTTCAACAGTTTTTAATCCTTCTTCCGTAGTTTTTTGCGTATTTTTTATTCCTCTTTCATTTATCTTATATTTATAATAATGTTATGAGGGTGCGGACAAATGAAAGGGCTTAAAACTAAATGAAATAGTTCAACCGACAAAACTATCAATACTAAAGAAATACAGCATATATCTCATCCTCAACAGATACTTTTCTTTTAGACATAAAATATGCTCCCTCCTAAGTGACAAGTTTTTATTATTTCACTT
>ERZ791902.1295-NODE-1295-length-12236-cov-10.951810_pt1 | contig 12236 bp, 9 predicted proteins | sample MGYA00510149_ERZ791902 | MGnify/ENA primary metagenome ERZ791902 (study PRJEB30046, sample SAMN00792060) | human gut metagenome | study: EMG produced TPA metagenomics assembly of the A metagenome-wide association study of gut microbiota in type 2...
GCATCGCCCGCACCGCAAACAAGGTCCGCAAGACCCCCCTGCGCGTCATCCTGAACGGCCTGGGCAAGGACGCCGCTTACATCATCTCCCGTATCAACGGCTTCACCTATGTGCAGACCGAGTACGACATCCCCACTCAGACCCTGACCGTCGTCAAGGAGATCCCCTTCTCCGAGGGCGAGCGCGCAGCTGTCAAGTGCTACGGTGCCAACGACGTCATGGAGGGCGTTGCCATCATGAAGAAGGAGGACGTCCAGTGCTCCATCACCGGCAACTCCACCAACCCCGTCCGCTTCCAGCACCTGGTCGCCGGCACCTATAAGAAGTGGGCCATCGAGAACGGCAAGAAGTACTTCTCCGTCGCTTCCGGCGGCGGCACGGGCCGTACCCTGCACCCCGATAACGTCGCAGCCGGCCCCGCCAGCTACGGCCTGACCGACTCTCTGGGCCGCGTCCACGGCGATGCTCAGTTTGCAGGTTCCTCTTCTGTGCCTGCACACGTCGAGATGATGGGCCTCATCGGCATGGGCAACAACCCGATGGTCGGCGCTACTGTCGCCTGCGCTGTTGCTGCTGCACAGGCCAACGCCTAAATCCTTTTCCCAAGTTCGGCAGAGGGGGCTGCTTGTAAAAGGGCAGCCCCCTTTTTATGCTGATAGATGTTCGCAACCACAAACCACGAAGCAATCAAGGAAGGAAAAACATGAAGAAAGCTCAGATCAAGAAGAGCGTGTCTGCACTGGCTATGGCAGCGATCATCGCGGTCAGCCTGTTTGGCTACGGCTGCGGTGCAAAGTCTGCCTCTACCAGTTCTGACGCGGGTGTGTCCGGTGACTTCACCGGCACTGCCAAGGGCTTCGGCGGCGACGTTTCCGTCACCCTGACCCTGACCGACGGCGCCATCACCGGCTGCGCCGCCGAGGGCAAGGACGAGACTGAGGGCGTCGGCTCTCAGGCCATCGCCAAGATGCCCGGCGCGATCGCCGAGAGCGGCAGCATCGCCGTGGACGGCGTGTCCGGCGCTACCATCACCTCTACTGCCATCAAGGAGGCTGCTGCAGCTGCCCTGACCGCTGCCGGCCTGAACCCCGATGACTACAAGACCGCTGTGGAGAAGGACGCTACCGCCGAGGACTCCACCGTTGACGCTGATGTCGTCGTCGTCGGTGCAGGCGGCGCAGGCATGACTGCTGCCATCACCGCTGCCGCTGAGGGCAAGAGCGTCGTCATCCTCGAGAGCCAGTCCATGGTGGGCGGCAACTCCGTCCGCGCCACCGGCGGCATGAACGCCGGCAAGACCGTCTATCAGGATGAGAACGAGTTCGGCGAGTCTGCCGGCGTCGAGAAGACCCTGAAGACTGCTGCCGAGAAGTACGCCGACAACGAGACCATCACCGCTCTGGCAAAGACCGTCTCCGAGCAGTGGGCTGCCTATCAGGCTGACCCCACCGGCTACTTCGACTCTGTCGAGCTGATGGAGCTGGATACCATGATCGGCGGCAAGGGCATCAACGACCCCGAGCTGGTCGAGACCCTGTGCGCAAACTCCGCTGACGCCATCGACTGGCTGGACGAGCACGGCATCACCCTGCACAACGTCTCCAGCTTCGGCGGTGCATCCGTCAAGCGCATCCATCGCCCTGTGAACGCAGAGGGCAAGACCGTTTCCGTCGGCTCCTACATGATCCCCCTGCTGCAGGAGAACTGCGAGAAGGCCGGCGTCAAGATGATGCTGGACACCACCGCAACGGAGATCCTGACCGATGCCAACGGCGCTGCCGTGGGCGTCAAGACCACCGGTGCTTCCGGTGAGACCGTCACCGTCAACGCCAAGGCAGTCGTTCTGGCTACCGGCGGCTTCGGCGCAAACCTCGACATGGTCGTCAAGTACAAGCCCGAGCTGAAGGGCTTCATGACCACCAACGCCCCCGGCATCCAGGGCCAGGGCATCGAGATGGCACAGGCCATCGGCGCTGCTACCGTGGACATGGACCAGATCCAGATCCACCCCACCGTTGAGGCCAACACCGCTGCCCTCATCACCGAGGGTCTGCGCGGCGACGGCGCGATCCTCATCAACGAGGAAGGCCAGCGCTTCATCGACGAAGTGGGCACCCGCGACGTCGTCTCCGCCGCTGAGATCGCCCAGACCGGCAGCTACAGCTGGCTGGTCGTCGATCAGGCCATGGCCGATGCTTCCAGCGTCATCCAGGGCTACATCAAGAAGGGCTACACCGTCACCGGCGCTACCTACGAGGAGCTGGGCAAGGCTATGGGCGTCGATGCCGCTGCCTTCGCAGAGACCATGGAGAAGTGGAACGGCTACGTTGAGGCCAAGAATGACCCCGACTTCGGCCGTACCAGCTTCGCCAACCCCCTGAACACCGCTCCCTACTACGCTGTGAAGGTCACCGCCGGTGTCCATCACACCATGGGCGGCCTGAAGATCAACGCCAACACCGAGGTGCTGAACGAGAAGGGCGAGGTCATCCCCGGCCTGTTCGCAGCAGGTGAGGTGACTGGCGGCGTCCACGGTGCAAACCGTCTGGGCGGCAACGCTGTTGCTGACTTCACCGTCTTTGGCCGCATTGCCGGTGCTGCTGCCAGCGACTACGCTGCATGAGCACCCGCAAGCAGCCTCGACCGGCAAAAGGCGCAAAACGCCTGAGCTGGAAGGCGAACCTTCTCTTCGCAGCCGTCATCCTGACGGCAGCTGTCCTGCTGGTCTTTCTGCTGCGTCCGCGCAGCAAGGCGGAACCGCTGGCAGCAGTCGTGGACTTCGGCGACGGCATCACCGAGGTGCTGCCGCTGGATAAGGACTACGATTACCTGTACGATGTGGGCAGCTATGTCGTTCATTTACAGGTAAAAGACGGCACCATCTCGTTTCAGGACAGCCAATGCCCGGACCATGTCTGTGAGCAGTTCGGCCAGCTGAGCGAGGAAGGTGCATGGGCGGCCTGCGTCCCTGCCGGGGTGTATGTGAAACTGGCTCCGCTGAGCGAGGCCGAAGCCGCATCCTGACAAGACAAGATCATCCGAGACACCCGCAATGTTCTGCAAAGGACACTGCGGGTGTCTTTTTTGCATAAAAACCGGAAATAATTTTGTAAATAAAAGGTGAAATGAAATTTGGACGCTTGTGTATTTCAGAAAAATGCGATACACTACCAATAACGGATTTTTCGTGCAAAGGGGTCACGCTGCCCTTTTGCATACCATAGGAGGAAAAGCATGATCTGGAAAAAGAAAAAGGATGCGTCCGCTGAGGCTGCTGAAACCGCAGAAGCCAAGTCCGGTGTGTCTGCATTCGCCAAAAAGAACTGGAAATGGCTCGTGCCGGTGGTCGTCGTGGCGGCAGCGGGCGCTGTCTTTCTCATAGGCGGCGGGAATAAAGCTGCCAGCGGCGATGTGACCTACGCCGAGACGACGCCGGTCCGTCAGGATGTCTCCAACTCCCTGAGCGGCACCGGCACGCTGAACCCGGCCAATACATATACCGTCAAGTCTCTGGTGGACGGCAAGATCCTCACCGGTGGCTTTGAAGAGGGCGATAAGGTGGAAGAGGGCGATGTGCTCTACACCATCGACAGCTCGGACGCCTCCACCAATCTGGAAAAGGCCAGCATCGCCCTGCAGCAGGCCCAGCGCAGCTACGACAAGACCGTAGACCTCCAGTATGTCCGCGCAGAGGTGGACGGTACGGTCAGCAGTCTCAAGGTCGCAAAGGGCGACCAAGTGACCAGCGGCCAGGAGGTGGCGGTCATCCGCGACAGCTCCAAGATGCTGCTGAACCTGCTGTTCCCGGCAGCCGACGCCGCCAACTTCTCGGTGGGCCAGAGCGCCGACGTGGTGCTGGACGGCACCTTTGAGACGCTGAAAGGCACCATCACCGCCGTCACCGGCACCGACGAGCTGAGCACCGGCAACCTGCTGGTGCGCACCGTCACCATCCGGGTCAACAATGCCGGCGGTCTGACCACCGCTCAGGCCGCTACCGCCAGCATCAACGGCGTCAGCTCCATCGCCTCCGCCACCTTTGCCTATCAGGCAGAGCGCACCCTGACCGCTCTGGCCAGCGGCACCGTTTCCGCCATCAATGTGCAGGAGGGCGACGCGGTCTCCAAGGGCGACATCCTCATCGAGCTGACCGGCGACGATCTGACCGAATCCATCCAGTCTGCTTCCGAGTCCCTGCGCAGCGCCGAGATCTCGATGCAGAACCAGCAGGACAATATGTCCAACTACACCATCACCTCGCCCATCAGCGGCACCATCATTGAGAAGGACGCCAAGCAGGGCGACGCCCTGACCTCCGGCAGCACCCTCTGCGTCATCTACGACCTGAGCTATCTGGAAATGGTCATCAATGTGGATGAGCTGCAGATCGGCGCACTGTCCGTGGGCCAGAAAGTCCAGCTCACCGCTGACGCTGTGACGGACAAGACCTATGTCGGCACAGTCACCCGTGTGTCCATGAAGGGCAGCTCCAGCGGCGGCACCACGACTTACCCCATCACCATCCGCATCGATGACACCGACGGCCTGCGCCCCGGCATGAACGCCAACGCTGAGATCGTCGTGGCCGAGGCCAACAACGCCCTCGTCGTGCCGAATGCTGCCGTTATCCGCGGCGGCTATGTGCTGGTGAGCAAGAAGTCTCCCAGCGCAGCCAATGCGGTGGAAGACATGGACGCACCGGAGGGCTATGTCTACGTCAGGGTGGAGACCGGCGTCAGCGACGACAGCTACACCGAGATCAAGAGCGGCCTGCAGGAGGACGACACGGTGGCCTACGACACCAGCTCTGTGTCGGATGACTATTACAGCGACAGTATCTGGTAAGGAGGTGCCCCATGAGCGCTCTGATCGAATTTGAGCAGGTGTGCAAGTATTATCAGATGGGCGATACGCTGGTAAAGGCCGCCGACCACATCACGATGAAGATCGAGAAGGGGGAGTTCGTGGCCATCGTGGGCCAGTCCGGTTCGGGCAAGTCCACCTGCATGAACATCATCGGCTGTCTGGATGTCCCCACCCACGGCGTCTACCGGCTCAATGGCCGGGACGTGGGCAGGATGAACCGGGACGAGCTGGCGGATGTCCGCAACGAGATGCTGGGCTTCATCTTTCAGCAGTATAACCTTCTGCCCCGGCTGAACCTTCTGGAAAACGTGGAGGTGCCGCTGGTCTACGCCAACATCTCCCGCGCCGAGCGCCACAAGCTGGCCAGGGATGTGCTGGAAAAGGTGGGTCTGGGCGACAAGCTCAAGAACCTGCCAAACCAGCTTTCCGGCGGCCAGCAGCAGCGCGTTTCCATCGCACGGGCTCTGGTGCGCAACCCGGCGGTCATCCTTGCCGACGAACCCACCGGCGCTCTGGACTCCCACACCGGCCGCGAGGTCATCGGGATGCTTCAGCAGCTCCACAGAGAGGGCCATACCGTGGTGCTCATCACCCACGACAATTCCATCGCCGTGCAGGCGGAGCGTATCATCCGTCTGGAGGACGGACAGGTGGTGTATGACGGCGACGCCCACGCGCCCGAGGCCATCGTGCAGCCCACTCTGTCCGGCGAAGCGGCACAGGAGGAAGCAAAATAATGGTATTAGAGACTTTCCGCCAGGCACTGCAGAACGTCTGGAGCAACAAGCTGCGCACCTTCCTGACCATGCTGGGCATCATCATCGGCGTCATGGCGGTCATCGTCATCGTCGGTCTGGGCAACGGCATGACCAGAAGCATGCGGGACAGCTTTTCCGCAATGGGCACCAACACCCTCTCCATCCAGATATGGGGCTATGGTTCCCGCACCGCGACGGTGGATGATCTGTACGACATCGTCAAAAAGAACCCGGAACTGCTTTCCTCCATCTCGCCGCAGCTGGATTTCAGCGACAACACCCCCAAGGTGGGCACGACGCAATACCGTTACGGTACGGTGTACGGCGTGGATGAGAACTACATCAAGTCGAAGGGCTACACCCTCGCCAAGGGCCGGAACATCCAGTATATGGACATCACAGACAACAAGCAGATCTGCGTCATCGGCGATTACATCAACCGCACGGCCTACGGCGGCAATGCGGTGGGCCAGACCATCAAGCTCGGCGCGTACAAGTTCCGCATCGTGGGCGTGCTGAAGGCCAAGATCTCCAATCACGACCAGCAGGAGGGCAGCGACGACGACAGCGTCTACCTGCCCTACACCACAGCTATGCGCCTTTCCAACGAAAGCTCGCCGGACTCCTACTCCGCCATCATGGTGGACGAGGGCCAGGCCAACGAGGCCAAGGCTGCGGTGGAGCAGGGACTGTATGACATCTTCAAGAGCGACAGTGCTTACTACGTCTACAGCGCCAGCGAGTGGCTGGAAGAGATGAATAAGATGATCAACATGGTCATCGTCATCCTCACCGGAATCGCCAGTATCTCGCTGCTGGTGGGCGGCATCGGCATCATGAACATCATGCTGGTGTCGGTCACCGAGCGCACCCGTGAGATCGGCATCCGCAAGGCCATGGGCGCGAAGGAAAGGACCATTCTGGCCCAGTTCGTCACCGAGGCAGCTACCACTTCGGCCCTCGGCGGCACGCTGGGCATCGTCCTTGGCTATATCGTGTCGGCCATCGCCAATCAGGTGCTGCCCATGTTCACCGACGGCATGGACGTCACGGTCAGCCCTTCCTTCAACTCCATCGTGGCAGCTTTCGGCATCTCGGTGTTCATCGGAGTGCTGTTCGGTTATCTGCCCGCAAAACGCGCCGCGCGGCTCAACCCCATTGACGCGTTGAGATATGATTAACCTCTCCGTCTGTGCCTTTGGCGCAGCCACCTCCCCTGACGAGGGGAGGCCTTGGCAGTACGGAAAGCTTTCTCTCTTCGCCAGAGGCTCCCCTCGGTAGGGGCAACAACGACGACCGCCGCCAGTGGCGGAAACAGGGAGTCGTTGCTGGGGCAGCGGCCAGCAAGACGCGCGCAATGCGCAGCGGATGCTGGGTGCCGCAACCCGGCCTTGTCGAGCGAAGCGAGACTGAGAGGTTTAACATTTTTTATAAGGAGATCACAATGAAAAAACGTCTTCTCGCATTTCTGCTGGCGGTCAGCATCGCAGTGTCGATGCTGGTGATGCCGGCATCGGCTGCGGGCAACAACACCGCCGTCCAGTTTGCCATCACGCTGGGTGCCATGGATTCCGAGCAGTCCGGCGCACTGGATGCAGCCGTGACCCGCGGCGCATTTGCCAGAATGCTGACCTCTTACTCTACCTACCGGGAGAGCGTCTCTTCCCAGGGGGCAGTGGGGACTCTTTACACCGACCTGCCCGGTTCCTCGGCATGGGCGCCCTATGTCCGCATCGCCGTGCAGCAGGGCTGGATGAATGGCTACACCGACGGAAGCTTCCGTCCGAACAATGCCGTCACGCTGGAAGAAGCCTGCACCGCAGTGCTCAAGCTGATGGGCTATAAGATGACCGACCTGAGCGGCGCGTTCCCCAACGCCCAGCTCAACAAGGCCGGCGAGCTCGGCCTTCGTGCCGGCCTCGACCGCCGTCAGGGCGAAGCGATGAACTACGAGGACTGCGCCGTCCTGCTCTACAATGCCCTCACCGCCAACAACGCCAGCGGCTCGGCCTACGGCACGACCCTGGGCTTTACCGTGAGCAATGGTCAGGTGGACGGCTCCACCATCCTGCTCAGCAGCCTGGAAGGCCCCTTCGTGGCTTCGGAGAGCACAGTGCTGCCCTTCGTCCCTGCCAGCGTCTACCGCAACGATAAGGTCTCCGGCTCCGCAGAGCTGAACAAATACGACGTCTACTACTACAGCGAGAGCCTCAAGACCCTGTGGGTCTATACCCGCCGTGCCGCAGGCCGCATCACCGAGGTGTCTCCCACGGCCAGCGCCCCTGCTTCCATTACGGTGGCAGGCACGTCCTACACGCTGGGCAGCACGGCCATTGCTTCCCAGGTGTCCTCCCTCAACGGCGGCGGTGTCGGCCAGGTGGTCACTCTGCTGCTGGGCATGAACAATGTGGCCGCAGGCATCATCACCGGTGAGGAGGCCGACGAGGTCTTTTACGGCGTGGTGCAGTCGTCCGCCCGCAACCTCATCGACGAGGACAACAGCGCCGATGTGCTTCAGACCGTCAAGGTCCTGTGTACCGACGGCCTTGCCCGCGAGGTGAACGTAGACAAAAGCCTGAACTTTCCCACCGGCTGGCTGGTGGAAGTGCGGGTCAGCCCCGAAGGCGAGAGCGTGGAAACGATCGATGAGCGCTCCGTCAGCGGCACTGTGAACGAGAACGCCACCGCGCTGGGCGATAGGGCTCTGGCGGATGACGTGCAGATCCTTGATACGAGTACAGGGGGTGTGGCTGGGACGGTTCGTCCCAGCCGCCTATCGGGGGTAAACTTAAAGGCTTCCGATGTCCGCTACTACACTACCAATCCGCAGGGGCAGATCGACAAGCTCATCCTGAACGATGTGACCGGTGACCTGTGGTACTACGGTGTGCTGGACGATGTGAAGAATGTCGCCGCCAACTACAGCACCCTTCTCAGTGCCATCAAGGCTCAGCCGGGCGACGGCACCATTGATACCGATGCAGTCGTCAGTCAGGTGAAGAGCATCATGGTACCCACCACCACAGAGATTCTGTGGGGTGTTATCTCCGGCGACATCCTCAGCACCGCGTGGGAACGCCTGACCAGCAACACCGGCGCACTTCTGGGCCTCGGCTTCCAGCAGATCGCCAAGATCACCGGCACGCCCTTCAGCCAGATATTCGACTTCATCGGCAGCGGTGCGACCTATATCGGCTACGTCAGCGGCCAGCAGGTCAGTCTGAGCACTTCCATCAAGTATCCTGTGCTGGCCGGCGGCATCGCGGTCTGCCAGGAGACGACCGGCTCTGTCCGCAACATGGTGCAGCTGATGCCCATGAAGATCGACAAGGTGGGTGCGGCCAGCGTCCTTTCCTCCAAGGGCGAAAGGTTTGAAATGGCCGATGATACGCAGGTCTACCTGTGGTACAAGGGCCAGTATTACTACACCAAGCTCACTTCCGTCAACTCCGATGATTACTACCTTACCGGCTGGTACGACAACTTTGGCTGCGCGGCTGGAAAAAAGGTGCGTATCATCGTCGCCGTCAAGAAAGACTGATGACGGGCTACTACAGCTGCCCCGCGCGGCTTGCCCGGCAGATGCGCCAGCTGCTTTTCCCGAGGCGGTGTCCCTGCTGCCGCAGGGTGCTGGGAACGCTGCCGTTCTGTGAGGTGTGTACACCGCGGCTGGAAGAGCTGCGCCGCGGCCCGGTCATGCGGCTGGACGCGAGCCGCCACTATCTGGGCGCTCTGGATGGGGCGGCTGCGCCCTACCGGTACGAGGGCGTCGTCCGCAGCGCCATCCTCTGCGCCAAATACGAAGGCGAAAGCTGGACGGCGGTGGAGCTTGGCGTGGAGATGACGGCCCGGCTGTTCGGAGCAGAAGTGGAGATGCACTTTGCAGAGCCGGTGCCGGGTCTGGTCTCCGGTGCGGCCATCGGTTACGACTGCATCGTTCCGGTGCCTGCCACCAGCCGTCGGCGCGGCTACAATGTGCCGGAACGGATGGCGCAGCCTCTGGCCCATGCACTGGGCCTCCCGCTGCTGCCAAAGGCGCTCTGCCGCGTCCGGGCCGGACGCCATCAGGCAGGACTCTCGCTGGACGAGCGTCTGGCAAATGCGGCCGGTGCCTTCCGGGCGCAGGAGCCGGAGCTCGTGGAAGGGAAGCGGGTGCTGCTGGTGGATGACGTCATCACCACCGGCGCTACCGCCGCAGCCTGTGCGCAGGCACTGCTGGATGCGGGCGCCCACAGCGTCTTTGCCGTGGCAATGGCAGTCACCGAAAATGAAATGGACGCACCATCGAGAGCTTCTGGACGATGAGCGAAAAATCCAGAAAAAATCCAAGAAAAATAAAAAAAGCGCTTGACAAAACGGCCTGCAGCGGGTATACTAATGGAGCTGTGAGCGATGAGCCACAACAAATATCCGGGTGTAGCGCAGTTTTGGTAGCGCGCTTGAATGGGGTTCAAGAGGCCGTGAGTTCGATTCTCGCCACTCGGACCAAACAAAAATAATCCGAACTTGTTTCCGATAGGAGATGGGTTCGGATTATTTGTTTTCTTCGGAAAATTAGCGTTTGCGAAGCAATGAAAGCCCCAGTGGGGCTTTTAAGCGACGGAACGGTCTGCGTTAGCAGATGGAGGGGCTTTGCCCCGACAAGTTCCATGCAGGTGTCCGTGGAAGATGAAATCCGAAAGCATAGATTGACCGACATAAGCTACGACATGATTTCAGGAGGACACAAACATGAAGTACGATGCAAGAGCTTGCCATTTCAACATGGACACCGGCTGCGTGGAGCTGCTGCTCCGGGATGGGAGAAAAATTTCCATTGACTGCACTGGGGTTGAGGATGCGCTGAATGCTACCATAGCACAGAGGTCTAGACTAGATTATCTTATTTACAACGACCCTCTGGCGTATGCTGAACTGATTCTGAACGGTGAGCCAGAGGAATATTTGAAGAATGTGGCTGGGAGCCACGGGTTAGAGTTTTGATATAATTGGTTTTTGTTGAGTAGTGTGGTATACTTAATTCATTTAGATGGATTCTGATAGGTTTATCATTCGCTAAAAAGGCATTGTATTACAAGTTCCTAATTGGATTATGCGTGTGGAGGAAAGGTTAAATGATTCCTAGAATAGATGCTGTTATGATTGATACATCTGCATATCACAAAAAGCAGTGTGATTTTGCGGGTATTACTAATTCAATTATTCCAATGTTGTTGCAACTACTAAGGGCAAATAATATTAAACTGCTTGCCCACCCAATTCTTACGAAGGAAATAAAGAAACACATTGGTCAGTCAGAGCTAATATCCCGAGTCGATAATTTTCAAGCGGCATTAAAAAAATATAATAAGCAACTTCAGATGATTGGAACTTCTGCTGAAGAGTTGATTCGGAAGGCAGAAACGTTGAATATTGAGAAACAACTTATAACTTGTTTTGAATCTTTCTACAAGGATGCAATTATTATTCCGGATGCAAATGTTAATGATGTGTTTGATGACTATTTTAATGCACGCCCTCCATTTCGCACAGAGGGAGAAAAAAAGCATGAATTTCCAGATGCGTTTATATTGAAAGGTCTAAAAAAATATTGCGAGAAGAACCCGGAAGAAACGATTCTTGTAATAAGTGATGATTCAGATTGGAGGTGTACATTAGAATGCAGCAAACAAGTTGTTGTTAGAAACGACTTGGAGTCTGCAATGGTTATTCTTTGGGAACAGTTGGATGATAAGGATGAACTTTACCAAATGCTCCTTTTGAAGACTAATAAAGAAATCTGCAGCCAAATCCAAAATGCAGCACTTTGTGAGGCGTTCTGTATTGATACAATTGATACAGCAGATGAGGTGGAAATAAAAGATATAAAGGTCTCAAGCATTGAAGAAGATATTATCCCTCTCGATGTGAAAGCCGACTATGTTTTACTTCAAATTACTGTTTCGCTAGCTGTCGATGGGTATTCGGAATTTTTGGATGAGGCTCGTTCTGTTTGGGACAATGAAGATCGGTGCTATTATTTCTGTGCATATACCCATTTGGACTTCAATCACGCATTAGCTAATGTTGACTGTGAAGTTAAAATAAAGTTTTCAGATGACGGGAGTTTCTCTGATATCAAATTAGTGTCTACAAAACTATTAAATAAATGGGATATTACTTTGAACCTTGAAGGCGCAGAAACAGTGGAAAGAGATATTACAGACTATGGTGAAGATGAATATCGTGCAGAACAAGCTGAAGCACGGGAGGAATACTATCAACATTAAAGATTTTGAATATATTGAAAAGTAACAAGAACGTTAAAATAAAAAATAGGGTGCGCCTTGCGGACGCACCCTGCAAAAATCCACATACGATAGCGATATGTACAACAGAGCGTTCCCCGTCGGGAACGCTCTGTTTCTCATTGCTGGGGGCATGATGAACCTTTCCGCCTGCCATAGGCAAGCTTGCGTTTGCGCAGCGCAGCGGAGCAATGAAAGCCCCAGTGGGGCTTTTAAGCGACCGAACGGTCTTGCGTTAACAAGATGGAGGGGCCTCGCCCCGACAAGTGACCGCTGGCCTTCCTCGCTGTTCCAGCAGGCAAGGATGGCCGGGTAGAATGCCCGT
>ERZ791902.1308-NODE-1308-length-12121-cov-144.672137_pt1 | contig 12121 bp, 15 predicted proteins | sample MGYA00510149_ERZ791902 | MGnify/ENA primary metagenome ERZ791902 (study PRJEB30046, sample SAMN00792060) | human gut metagenome | study: EMG produced TPA metagenomics assembly of the A metagenome-wide association study of gut microbiota in type 2...
GAATATACAGAAACACACAAAAAAAGGGTGCGTCACAGACTTATGACACACCCTCATGTAACCGCCCCTCAGTGCTGACTTTTCTACCTCTCCGTCTCTCCTGCAAGGAGAGCTCCACATCCTAACCAAGCCTTCCCTTCTCGAAAAGGGAAGGATGTAACCGCCCTCCGGTGCTCGGAACCGCTTCGCTCTAAGGTTGGCGGACCATCAAAGGTCTACGCCAAATTGTGCGGGCTGGGACCGCCTGGGGATATGGTTGATGGTATGGTAATCACTGAAGTGGACAAAGTCTTTCTATAGGATGCTAATCTGCTTAATACTGTTATATTCAATAAATAATAAAAATAATGACTATGTATATTGAAATTTGGGTATTTGCATTATCACTGTTGGCAGCCTTGCTGGTAGGTGGATTGATAGGTTATTTGTGTCGTTTAGGTATTGGTAACCTATGGATATGTTTGAAGTCTCTTGGTGTGAGCATTCGTAATCGCTTGGTGGATTACTGGTATATGCTGGTCTTCCTTGCAACAACGATATATGTCTTGTCGAATTTCAAAGTTTGCATAGATTTGTCGTTTACGGAGAATTTTAATGGCAATAATCTTATTTTTCTTTTTTGGCTGGTATTGATCATATTTCCAATGTTTGAGAGTTTCGAAGGATTTGGTATCAGTATCAAGAAGAGAAAGCAAGAGAAAACGGAGGATTTTTTGACCAAGGAATACCACTATAATCTGGTAGATGCCCAGGAGAAAGGAGTACATGATGAATAATGGAATATATAGGGTTATCAATGAGGGGACTTCTCTTATGGGTAATCCGAATCTGAATGAAGCTATGTTTATGGCGTGGCTGGATTATTCGAGAAAAATGCTATATTTAGTATCTAACAATTCTTTTGTTAAGTACCAGTATTCTTCGTTTGTCTATCAGATGATGAATGCTCAACTTTCTCCATATGAGAAATTAAGCAAATGTATTGATTGTCTGATAAGGATGATACCGATTATGTGATGTTTGAGTTTTCGATGAACATCTAAAAGCTAGGTAGCATTTTGGACTTTAAGTTGTCGTTTGCTAGTTTTCGTATTGGATACTTGGCATCAAAGAACGAAATGGAGTTTGCTATGTATTTTGATACCATACTGGTATAGGAATAATCTCTAATTATAATATATTGGAAAAAGTGAAGAAAATGACTAAATTAAGAATTTTGCAACTGTCAGACATTCACAATGTTGCTTGTCCAAGAGCAATGGATGATTTTAAAACAATGCGACGTGAGTTGTTGAAAGATATCAAGGGCTATTGTGAACATTATGTTTGTAACTTTGACGCTGTATTAATTTGCGGTGATATTGCTTTTAGTGGAAAAAATGAAGAATATGAGAAGTCAAAAACATTTATTGATGAAATCTGTAAAAATGTAGGATGTAAGTTGTGTCAGGTCTTTGTTGTACCTGGTAATCATGATAAACTTCGTAATGAAGGAAAACCTTCATTGCGAAAATTTCTAAACTGGGGATTTACACATCTAGATAATAGAGAAGATATGTTCAAGGTTCTGATGGAAGAAGAGCCTGATATGTTATGTAATCTGTATCTTCCTTTCAGATATTATCTTGATTTTTGCAAAAGTTTTGATAATATAGAGCCTATTATGCAAAAATGTATCAATGATAGTGATGATGAGTCCTTCCATATAGACTATGATGCAGATGAAATGTATTGGAAAAGTGATTTGGCTCAGGACTTTCATGGTTACCAGGTTAATCTTGTAGGTTTAAACTCTGCGTTATCATGTGATGAAAATGATTGGTCTCCGGACTGGAAACCTGAGGGGCATAAGATGTACTTGTCGGTTTTTGCGCATAACAACTTAGACTTGCCAAATAATAAATCGATAAATATTCTTATGATGCATCATCCTATGTCTTACATCATAAAAGGGACGGAGTTACAGCGTAAATTTGATGAATTATTTGCTATTCAATTTTATGGTCATGTTCATGTTGCAGATTCTTCTCAATCGAAAACTGGTGGGTCTGTGAGGGTTTTCTCTGGAGCGGTGCAGCCACCTGAAGGCGCAAATGAAGAAGAAAAGCAAAAATATATACCTATATATAACATTGTAGAATTGGATGTATCTGATGGTGATGAAAAACAATTAAGAGTGAATCTAATTGTTAATAAATGGAATATCGATAAATTTATTCGAGATGAGGACCATTGCAAGGAATATCTTGTTGATTTACCTAAGGAAGAAAATAGATGGGAGCATGAAAATAAAACTCCAGTTTTACCTGATGGTGTGTCTATACGAGAAATTCGTTGTTTATATAATGATTATATGAATCATAAAAAAATTATCATCAAAATGTACGAGGGCTTATATAATAGCTCCAAAAACGATTATTATAATGATCGCAAATTCTTAGCTAAAGTAGATGCCGATAATAGATGGGGTGAACTTTGGCATTTGTTAAATTCATAAATTAAATAATATGAATGTTTTGTCTGAAATATTAAATGAATGTGGATTAGTTTGTCCATATGATGCAGAAATAGTCTGCCAATTGGAAGAAATATGCCATGATTTTGTAGAATCCGTTGATTTGAAAGAATCCGAATTCGCAGATTGGGTGAAATATTATCTCAGAGGTGGCTATTCTGGTAAAGTAAGAATCTATGTTGAGAAAATGGCACATGATAGAGAATTCAGTACATCTGATTTTCCTGATTGTGTATGGAATGCCTTAACATTTTATGTCATTTATATTTCTATAGATAATAATGAAGATGAAGAGCAAAAAGTTATTCTATCTTGTTCTCTCCAGAACCAATTGCTTACTTGTATAGGTCATTGGGATAGTTTGAATTTTCAAGATAGTCTTGTTCATTTATATTATAACTTTTGTGACTATTTAGATGAGAATGAATTAGGTAGTGGAGATGTCGATATGGATTTTATTGCCGAAATCTTTGATGAGACAACTACCTCTTTAGACGTTGACGAAGGAACCATAACAAAACTTAAAGTTATGGGTAAGTATACTTGGCTATATAAATTAGAGCATTTTTGGGATAATAAAGAATTTTCTGGTGAACGTAATGCTTTCTTAAAGGTTCTTTATTTTCTTGACTATTGTTACAAAGAGATACCAAGTATATATATATGTGTTAGCTTGAAGAAAATGTTGGAATTATCTGGTGTTTTAAAATCTGTCGCTAAAAAATCGTTGCGAGGTATTATCTCTGATATACTTGACTTGGAAAAAGATTTCTTTGATGCTCCTGTATCAAATTCGTCTATCATTTTGAAGATGATAAATGAATCTTATACATATGAAGAGGCATTTGTGGAAGAAAAACTTTCTCCAGCAGAGTTTTTTGTTTACTTGTATTATGAAGTTCTATTAGAATTAAAATTGAAGGAAAATGGAGGAGAATAATTTAGACAAGAGTCTTCTTCTTGAAGGTGATGCATCTGAAGCCGTTGTGTCTTCTATGCAGAAAACAGCACAAATATTAGATAAGCAGCCGAAAAATGACAGACGGTTTTATTGCGATGCGTTAGATGATGACAATGTCAATCAGGTTGTAAAAGACGTAGTACCCCATGTTGTTACATTTTTAGGTTTTGCAGAATTTGGAAAATCCACATTTGTGGGATCGTTATATCATTTTCTTATGGCTAATGGTGTCATAGGTGATTTTACATTTTATGATTCTGATACGTTCTCAGGTTTTGAACGTAGAACATATATTCGTAATGCTAAACTTGCTGGTGTAAAACGTTCTTTACGTACTACGGAAATTGACGGTTATTATCTCTCTCTACATTTTAAAAAGGATGGACGTCATTTCCAACTTGTATTATCCGATCGTTCTGGTGAAACTTATGGTAAAAAATATGTTTCTGATGTAGCAAGTATTAGTGCTGATAAGGGCTTGAAAAATAGTAGGCATTTAGTTTTCTTTATAGATTCAACAGTGTTTATTGATAGAGAAAAAAAATTGCATTTCAATAACCTATTTGATAAATTTTTATCTCGAATGAAATCTACTGAGATCTTTAAAAAGAATATGGTTATTGATGTTGTCTTTAATAAGATTGATGATATTCAAAATAAGGATGAAAATATACAGGCTGAATTTAAATCGATGGCTGAAACTTTCAAAGAAAAATTAGAGTTAGAAAGTGGATTTAAAATCAATAGAACTTTTAAAATATCTTCTCTCAAGATTGATGATAATGAACTCTTAATTGATTTTTTCAAATATTTGGTGAGCTGTTGTGATTGCAAGAAAACATATAATCCTAAAGTTGATTGGGTCGCAGAATTATTAAAGTCATAAGATATGGAAAGTAGAAAATGTATGATCGCAGGATTACCTAGTTCGGGTAAATCCACTTATATAGGTGCTCTTTGGTATAATTTATGCAATAGTAATAAAAATATGCTTATGAGTGCAGGTGAACTGCCTGCAAATATTGAATTGCTTGAAAATTTAGGTGATTTATGGCAAAAAATCCAAAAAATTGAAAGAAATAGCACTGAGCAAAATGTTGTGGACAATGTTTTGATTAACTTAAAGGTTAAACAGACAGGGCAAGAAATCGCATTAAGTGTTCCTGATTTTTGGGGTGAAAAATTCTATAATATCATAGAACAAAATAATACTGACGAGATTGTTGAATGGTGTAAAGAAGCAGATTCTTTGTTTTATATGGTATATGATGTCTCAAATGGTCTCTTTTATGATGATGACAAAATAGAGAAAGAAACCGAGGGAGAGAATGATGTTCCTCCTCTTGAAACAAAGAAAATGTCGTCTTCTGCCATAAACATTATGGTCTTAAAATATTTATTTAGTCATAAAAAATTCAAACGATTGGTGCTAGCCTTAACTCGTTGGGATGATGTGACAAATAATGGAAATGATCCTGAAAATCCAGAGGAATGGTTGAAAAGCAAATCTCCAGCTTTATATAATTTTGTTAAGTATAATTATCCAGACGCTCTTATTATTGGCTTAAGTGCGCAAGGTTGTGATTATAGAAAAAAGAATTGGAACAGGGATGATATGCTTGAAAAAACAGAAAACGGTGTTCGTGCCTTTGTAAATGATACAAATGGTATATATTATGATTTGTCTAAGCCATTGAATTACTTGTTGCAATGAAAATACAGTTAGAACAGACTCTTCACGGTTATTATAAAGGACATGGATTGTTGGCCTCTTCTGTTTCCTCTTTGGAACAGGAGGATTCTTCACTCATGGCAACATTGAGTGATTGGACTGGCTATCGTGGTTCTAAAGAAGAGGAAGATAACTATCTCACGGTTTATCCATTGTCCTCTGGTAAGTATATGGCTTTTGCTAAAACTTGGTATGCAAGGGAAATGGAAAGACCAGGTTGTGTTTGGACTCATACTTTGTTAGTACCAATTGAGTGTTTCAAAGGTAATTTCGATATAAGAAACTTATTGAAGTTTTTTAGGAGACCCGAGAAAGATCAATATACGCTTTATAATGAAGCCTTGATAGTTGATACCGAGGATATTTATAACTATAGTGGGGATTCTATTTTTTCTAAAATAGACAAGATTGCTTTTCTGTTTATCTTTTCTGTGTTTTTGGGTGGATTTAGAGGCGCTTCTTTCGGAATTAGTCGAAGTCAAAATGAGTTACAGTTATTATTGTTATCATTATTGCAATATCTTCCTTTAGGTATCCTTTGGGAAACTTCTGTTAGTAGCGGTTCTGAAACTATAAGAAAGATAAATAAAAAAAGTTTTTCGTTACAGTTTATCATGGGTGGAAATACCGAAACTTTGGAAAGTGGTAATTGGAGAAGTGAACTTGAAGAGGATAACTTTACCAGAGGTTTGCAATATCTTTATGAAGTTGCATGTAAGATGCATGATAATACTTCTTATTTGATACATCTATTTGATAAAGACATTGAAAAAAGCATTATTAAGTTTGAGAGTGTTATCAATTTGTTTAAATTGCTGGATTGTGCTGTAGATAAAAATAAGAAAACTCCCCCTTATAGCGATGTCCTGGCTTATATCTTTGGTGCCTTTCCGAAGGGAGAAGAAGGAAAAATTGTTAAAAGCAATTTTCTTAGTAAAAAAATTACGGATTATTTCTGTACAGATTCTGAATGTCTTAAGGAAATCTCCTTGCGTAATATTGATGAAGAAGATTGGAAGTTTGTCGATGTAGAGCAAAGGCTTCCGCATTTAAATACTTCAGATTTGTTAATTTTGTCTTCCAATCTAATTTCGCATGATAGTATATCTAAGACTCCATCGAAAATACTCTTATATGCATTCAATTATTTAGATGCTGTGCAAATTAATGCTATTGTTGAGATGAAATGGGACCTGCTGAAACATTTAATTATAGGAAATGACTCTTATATAACAAAAGAATGCTGGTTGTGGTTAAGTCCAAAACACTTCAGTGAATACTTCCATACATTGCCAATTGAACTTGCACAAAGATTAAGGCAATGGGATATGCTGTTACTATCTGTCTTGCGTAATGAAGCACAGATTGGAAGTGCTTGGGCAAATGAAATCTTCAAGCATGTAGACTCTGTTGTCAATATTGTTTTTGATTACTTAAATAAAGAAGAACGATTGTATATAGATGAAAGTCTATTGAAGGGCTGTTTGTTGAAAACAAATGACTGCCTTGATTGGATGACAGCTCAAACAGATGGCGTAAAGAATGAATTCTTACTAGATGCTTTGACATCTTATATTAATCCTACTTGGAAGCAAGTTCGTGAATATCCTAATTCCTATTGGAAGTGTCTTATAAACAGCAATAGTAAAAGTTCATGCTTTTTGAGTTTCACTTTTATGTTAGCTTTTCAACTTTCGGGATCATATAGCTTATGTTTCTTTAAAAAATCATTTGATGAGATTTATATATTATTGAGTAATAGTGCATTTCCTGATAGCGACTGGAATAGAATCCTTGTCTATGAGGATAAATTCAAGTTTGTAAGACAATGGGACAAATGTCAGCGTTTATGCTTGATGGTTATCTTTCATTTGTATAAGAATGGTTTTAAGAAGGATGTCATTAAAAGTATTTCTGACGATAAGAAAATTCGAGAACGCTTATTAAAATATTGGAAGAAAATTGATGATACTAAATAAGTATTTTTAAGGTATGTGCTTACTGCGTAGCTAATTTGTTGTATATTACCATTACAGCGGAAGGTATTAACACTTTAAGTATTTATCTTTGCATCAGAAATCATAAATATTTTGATTTAGAAAAGAGTGGTGTTATTTATGCTGTAGCTCTTACGCTGTTTATGCAGAGCAAGAGTGCAAGGTTACTATTTGCACTTCGATTATCAATAAAAAATAATAATGGCAAAAAAAGTTTTTGTAAGCGGTTGTTACGACCTTTTACATTCCGGTCATGTTGAGTTTTTCCAGCAGGCATCACGGTATGGTGACCTGTATGTGGGTATCGGATCGGATGCTACTTATCTGGCACTGGTAGTAAAGGACAGTCTTAAATTTGCAGAGAATCATGACGAAGCCATCCATCTTCAGATACGAAGGGCATAACTATCTGGTGCCCTTCCTCATCATCAGCAGTCTCTTCTTCATGTGGGGCTTTGCCCATGGCATCCTGGAGGTGCTGAATCCGCATTTCCAGGAGTCGTTCCATATCAGCAAGGCGATGTCGGCCTTGACGCAGGCTGCTGTCTATGGTGCCTACTTTCTGATGGCACTGCCTGCCGGATGGATTATCCGGAAGTGGGGCTACAGGAGTGGAGTGATAACAGGACTGGTTCTCTTCGGTATCGGTGCTCTGATGTTCATACCGGGAAGCAGGATCAACAGTTTCTACTTCTTCGTTCTGTCGCTGTTTGTGATAGGATGCGGACTGACCTGTCTGGAAACGAGTGCGAATCCTTATACTACGGTACTGGGACATCCTGACAAGGCGGAGAGCAGAATCAACCTGTCGCAGTCGCTCAATGGTATCGGATGGATTGTAGGACCGCTGGTTGGCGGACAGCTTCTGTTCTCGGGTGTCAACATTGCTATTCCTTATGCCCTGGTGGGTATCTTCGTGCTTGCTGTGGCACTGGTCCTGTCAAGGATCAAGTTGCCGGACCCAAGGAGAGCGCATGAGGCGGATACGAACGAGATGGTGGAGGAGAAGCCGATGCGAGTGATGGCATTCGGTTTCGGTATGCTGACCTGTGCCATCCTCACCTTTGTTGCCACATTGATTGTGGTGGTATGTAGCGGAACCTTATCTCTCATTGCGTTTTTCGCCCTGTATCTAGGAGAGAGCATCATGTTTCCGACTATCTTCTCGCTGGCATTGAGGGATGCGGGTACAAAGACCAAGCTTGCTTCTTCGTTGCTTATCATGACGATAGTGGGTGGTGCGATTGCTCCAGTAATCATGGGGTATATTGCGGATACTATGGGCAGTATGGCGATTGCCTTTCTCATACCGTTAGTATGTTATGGGGTGATTGGAACGTATGCGTTATCGAATCCCTCCGTCTCCCTTTAGCCAAAGGGAGCTCCACTTTCTCCCCAAGCCCCTCTTCCTCAGGAAGCGGGGATGTAACCGCCCTACAGTGCTGTGGATGCCCCACCTGTCCCTCCCCTGGGGGAGGGTCCTTACCCTATACCCAAGCCCTAAATCCCTACCATAGGGATTAGGGATGTAACCGCCCTCCGGTGCTCAGAACCGCTACGCTCTAAGGATGGCGGACCATCAAAGGTCTCGCCATGGTTGTGCGGGATGGGACCGCCTGGGGAATAGCAGTTTACAGTTAATAGTTTATAGTTTACTGTTGATTTTGTAGTAATTCGCTGATAACTTGCAGATTTCTTGTGATTTTCTTGGTGGATTCAAGAAAAAAGCGTAATTTTGGCGGCAGAATGTTGAACTAGAATAAATAGGAGGAAGAATATATGGATACAACAAAGTTAACAAGGGAAGAGGCTCTACGCCGTTGGAATGCTTCTAAGGAAAACAAACGTAAAATGGTGGAGAAACTGGAGAACTTGGTTCGCAAAAGCTGTCTGGAACGTACTGGTAAAGAACCTATAGGGGTAGAAGTATGGTAGTAGAAAAGATGTCTTTGGCTGCGATTAATGCCAATTCGCCCTATGAGGTAAAAGTGGCCCAAGCTGATGATACATTGTGTTTCATCACAGATTATGATGCTGAAATCTTCGTAACTTTTGAAAGGGATGATATACTTCATAATGGGTTAGTTTATCAATTTGGTATCTCTAATCCGAAGGGAGTGAAGTCTCCTCGTGATCCTAAGGTGCGAGAGACTATTCTTGCCATAGTGGAGGAATTCTTTGCAAAGAACAATGCTGCATTTCTTTATATCTGTGATACAAGTGGTGGCATGCAGAAGATGCGTAATCGCTTATTCAAATACTGGTTTGGCATCTACGGGGAAAGAAAGGAGTATGTTTTCCTGCCACAAACGATTACTGACGAGGAGGGTAATGATAACTATGCTGCACTAATCATTCGTAAGGATAATCCTCAATTCGCTGATTTGGTAAGCGAGTTCATGGCTACCGTGAATTTGCTAAATACTAAGCCGGAAGATTATGATGAATAGATTTGTATAATAGTGCCAATTCTTCTCCAAAGTCTGTAGATTTTGCGTATATCACCATTACAGAGTAAGGTTTTAACACATTAAGTATTTACCTTTGCATCCGAATTCTTAAAAAACAGAATTATGGAAACAAAGGAATACTTCGAAAAGGTGATGTTTTTCGAAAACCTACCTTCAATGGTCTTTACACCCCCCTTCGGCTCCCCCGTTAGCGGGGGACAGAAACCTTCCTTATCGTTAAAGAAGGTTTTTCGAATCCCTCCGTCTCCCTTTAGCCAAAGGGAGCTCCACATCCTAACCAAGCCTTCCCTTCTCAGACGGGAAGGATGTAACCGCCCTCCGGTGCTCAGAACCGCTACGCTATAAGGTTGGCGGACCATCAAAGGTCTTCGCCATGTTGTGCGGGCTGGGACCGCCTGGGAATAGCAGTTTACAGTTTACTGTTAATTGTTCACAGTTGATTTTGTAGTAATTTGCTGATAACTTATAGATTTCTTGTGATATTCTTGGTGGTTTAAAGAAAAAAGCGTATCTTTGGCGGTAGAATGTTGAACTAGAATTAATAGGAGGCTAGAATTATGTATACAACTGGTAATACAACAAATTCAGTTCTTCTTTGTCTCCTGAACTCATGAAAGAGTTGGCGGAGTATGCTGTTAAAGAACATCGTGCTGGTCGTTGCTTGACCCAAGAACAAGTGGAAAAATCTGTGATGGAGACTATGGGATGGAGTTCTCCCTCTTGTCACGAACAGGAGGTTGTTGTTTCTGATTGTTTTATTCAGATGGCTGATGCAGAATTAGATAGAATGTGGAATGAAGGAACATTTAATGAAGAACGTATCGAAAGCTTCCGGCATCTCCATGAACGTACTGCATATAATAAACTTTCGCTTTAATTGATTCAGACAAAGATGACAATAAGTTTGTAGATTGTGCCATTGCTGCAAATGCAAAGTGTATTGTTACAGAAGATAAGCACTTTAAGGTCCTGGAAAATATTCCTTTTCCTAAAGTGGAGGTTATAGGTATAGAGGATTTTAAATGTTATTTGGATAAGTGGATATGGGGTTATGTACTGGTTTTGGCATATCACCATTACATGTAAGGTGCTAGATAAAAATCCTGAGCGTTGGCTTTCACTGCTGCTACCAGTACATTCATTATCCTGCCTCCAGAATATAAATACATATATCGGTGGAATGAGCATTCTGTTGAAGTAAAAGGTAATGATGGTTACTGCAGGACCATAGAATTGTAACGGCTAAGAAAAATATAAAGATGGAGTCGTGAAAAATACAAATCCCCAACCTGCTATGGGAAAGCTGGTTGGGGAAATTATGATAGATTTTGCTTTCTTCAGATAATATCCGATTGTGAATTACAAAGGATACTCCTCGAAAGCATAGAGTACAGTGCTTAAATAACGCTCGCCAGTATCTGGCAAGAGGGCAACAATCTTCTTGCCCTTGTTCTCAGGACGCTTCGCAATCTCGGTGGCTGCAAAGGCAGCGGCACCTGATGAGATTCCTACCAAGAGGCCCTCGGTCTGAGCCAGGTCACGACCTGCCTTGATGGCATCATCGTTCTGAATGTCCAATACCTCATCGATATATTCTGAAGAGTAAGTCTCTGGAATGAAACCGGCACCGATGCCCTGAATCTTGTGAGGACCGCTCTGTCCGCCGTTCAATACAGGCGATGTGGCAGGCTCTACGGCAATCACCTTCACGTTTGGATTCTGTTCTTTCAGGTACTTGGCGATACCCGAAATGGTTCCACCGGTTCCTACACCGGCTACGAAGACATCAATCTCGCCATCGGTATCAGCCCAGATTTCTGGTCCTGTTGTGGCATAGTGTTTGGCAGGATTGGATGGGTTGGTAAACTGTCCCAGAATCACGGAACCAGGGATGGAATCGCGGAGTTCCTCGGCAGCCTTGATGGCACCAGGCATTCCGTCCTTACCGCTGGTCAATCTTACTTCTGCGCCGTAAGCCTTCACCAGGTTTCTGCGCTCCACACTCATGGTTTCAGGCATGGTGAGGATGAGGTGGTAGCCCTTTACGGCTGATACCAGAGCCAAACCTACACCCGTATTACCGCTGGTTGGTTCGATGATGGTGGCACCTGGTTTCAGGATGCCCTTCTGCTCAGCGTCTTCGATCATCGCAAGTGCGATACGATCCTTTACGCTTCCGCCAGGATTGAAGAATTCTACCTTAGCAATCACAGGAGTCTCCAAACCCTTGGATGCTGAATACTTACCCAATTCTACCAATGGGGTCTTACCGATTAAATCAGTAATCTGTTTATATATCTTTGCCATAACTGTACTCTAATTTAAATCATTAATATTTTTACTTTACGTAGGTAAATGCCTCATCGAGAGCCTCAATCAGGTCGTCGATGTTCTCGATACCGATGCTCAGGCGAACGGTAGAAGGATAGATGTGCTGCTCCTCCA
>ERZ791902.1309-NODE-1309-length-12115-cov-10.408624_pt1 | contig 12115 bp, 8 predicted proteins | sample MGYA00510149_ERZ791902 | MGnify/ENA primary metagenome ERZ791902 (study PRJEB30046, sample SAMN00792060) | human gut metagenome | study: EMG produced TPA metagenomics assembly of the A metagenome-wide association study of gut microbiota in type 2...
CACCCCGCGCTGCCGCAGCTGCGCCGCCGCCTGCAGACCTGCCGCCGGGTTTGCCGCTGTCAGCTCGATGAGATACAGCTCAAACCGGCTGCCCGCGTCCTCTTTCCGGAGCAGGGCCCCCGCATCCCCCAGCTGTTCCACGATGCAGGCATCGGCCCGGCGGGCATAATATTCAAGGCAGTGCCGCTGCACCCGCCCCCGCAGCACCGCATCCGGGCTGCAGACCGCAATGTGAAAGATCATTTTTTCAATTCCTTCCTCCTGCCCGGCCTTCCGGGCGCTTGCATTTTGCGCCGCACGGGAGTATAGTTACTATAAAATCAGAAAAGGAGACGCCGCCATGAATCAGCCCCTTGTCAGCATCATCCTGCCCGTGTACAACGCCCAGAACCATCTGGCCCGCTGCGTGGGCAGCATCTGTGCACAGACCTATTCCAACATCGAGATCATCATCCTGAACGACGGTTCCAAGGACCAGAGCCTGCCCGTCTGCGAAGAGTTCCGCGCCAAAGACCCCCGCATCGTGCTGGTGGACAAGGAAAACTCCGGCGTAGCGGACACCCGCAACCTGGGCCTGAAGCTGGCCGGCGGCAAGTATGTGCAGTTCGTGGACAGCGACGACTATCTCGACCCGGACTTCACAGCTGCTCTCGTGGCCGCGGCCGAGGAGCACACCGCCGACCTCGTCATCGCGCCCTACAAGATGGTCATCCCGGCGGGCGCTTCCAAGCCCGAACAGGTGCTTGATAAGATCCAGGACGAGCTGGGCGTCATGAGCGTCGCCCGGCCCCCGGAGATGCGGGAGTACGGCTTTCTGCCCGCAGGCATTTACGACAAGGACACCTTCGCCCTCCGCCTGATGGACAAGCCCGCCTCCTATTTTTACAGTGTGCTCTGGAACAAGCTCTACCGCCGCGACCTCCTGACCCGGAACGACATCCAGTTCGTCAGCGAGATGCACTGGGCCGAAGACCTCGTCTTCAACCTGCGGTATATCCAGTACGCCGAGACCTTCGTTTCCATCGGCAAGGCCGGTTATTACTACGTCCAGAACCCGCAGAGCATCTGCCACACCCAGGTCCACGTATCCACCGTGGTGCAGAACAAGCTACAGGTGTTCCGCTATTACAAAGACCTCTACACCCGCCTGGGCATGTATGAGGAGGTGCGCCCCCAGCTGTATAAATTCCTGGTGGACATCGCCGAGAGCACCTACCCCTCCGGCCCGTTCAAAAAGGCCATTGATGAGGCAAAAGCCTACTGGAAAGAGCACAAACCGGAACAGGAATAACAAAGAACCCTCTCCGTCATTGCTGTGCAATGCCACCTCTCCCAAAGGGCGAGGTTTTGATGTCGAGTTGAACCTGCATCAAAGCTCCCCCATCGGGGGAGCTGGCGAGCGCCAGCGAGACTGAGAGGGTCTTTTTATCCTTATTTACGCTCCGATGGCGGCGCACTTCTTGGCCAGCCAGTCGCGCTCCTCCTCGGTCAGACGGGGAGCGAGCTTGGTGAAGACCTCGCGGTGGTAGGCGTTCAGCCACTCGACCTCGTCCCTGGTCAGGATGCCGGGCACCACAGGCGAGGTGGCGATGGGCACAAAGGTCAGCGGGCGGAAGGCCAGGAAGGTGCCGTACTGGTTGTCGGCCTTGTGGTAGCACTCCAGCTCGTTCTCGATGCGGATGCCGACGACGCCGCTCTCGTAGACGCCCGGCTCGTCGGTGACGATCATGCCCGGCTGGAACACGGTGGTGTTGCGGCCGTTCAGAGCGTGGGGGCCTTCGTGGACATTGCCCACGAAGCTGACGCTGTGGCCAGTGCCGCAGCGGTAATTGATGAGGTGCTGCCACAGCGGCTCACGGGCGATGGTATCCAGCATGTGGCCGTCGCAGTAGTTCAGCCAGACGGCCTTGGCAATGTCGATATGGCACTGCAGCGTCCAGGTGTAGAACCGCTTTTCGTCCTCGGTCAGCTCGCCCAGCGGGTAGGTGCGGGTGATGTCGGTGGTGCCGTCCATGTAGGTCGCACCGCTGTCCACCAGCAAAAAGCCCTTCTTTTCGAGCTTGGCGTGGTCTTCCTCGGTGGCATGGTAGTGCATCATGGCCGCGTTGCCGCCGTAGGCTGCAATGGTGCCGAAGCTCTCCACGATAAACTTGTCCTGTGCCGAGCGGTACTTGTGGAGGATCTCATCCACGGTCAGCTCCGTCAGCTCTTCGCCTGCGGCCAGACGCTCTTCCAGCTCCTTCTGGAACCGCACCATGGCCACGGCATCGCGCAGATGGGCCTCACGGTTGTGGTTCAGCTCGGTCTCGTTCTTCACGCCCTTCATCGGCAGCAGGGGGTCGGCCTCGTCCTTGACGGTCAGGGCCGGGTTGTTGCACAGGGTCTCATAGACCGCATAGTTGACGGAAGCCGGGTCGGCCAGAACGGTCTGGGCCTCGGTCTCTGCGGCCAGGAAGGTGAGGATGTCGTCGTATTCGGCGATCTCGACACCGTTCTCCTTCAGCTCGGCAGCGGCCTCCGCGCCCAGACGACGGGTGTTGATGAAGAGGACGGCACGGTCCCCGGTCACATAGCAGTAGGCCATGGCGTAGGGAGTGCACTGGATGTCCATCGCGCGGAGGTTCAGCAGCCAGGCCAGGTTGTCCAGCTTGCCCACCAGCTGGGCCGTGCAGCCCAGCTCCTTGAGCCTGGCCCGCAGCTGCTCCAGCTTCTCGGCGGGGGCAAAGCCCGCGTACTCCTTGCTCAGGAGCCAGGCCGGGGTCTCCGGCAGGGCAGGGCGGCCCTCGGTCCACAGCTCATCTTCCAGATTCAGGGTCTTGATGGTGCCGTGCTTGGCGTCCAGCGCTTTCTGTACGCTGCGCACCAGCTGGCAGGAAGCGGTCAGGCCGCACAGGCCCAGCACACCGCCTTCCGGCAGGGCATCGGCGCAATACTGCTCCACGGTGGGCACACCCGGCTCACCCATCCGTTCCAGCTCGATCTCGGTGCCCGCGATCTCCTTTTCGGCCTGCACAAAATAGCGGCCGTCGGCCCACAGGGCGCTCTTGTCTCTGGTCACGACGAAGTTCGAGTTCTCACCGTGGAAGCCGGAGAAATAGGTCAGGGAGGTGTAGTGGTCGGGCAGATACTCGCTGGAGTGCGGGTCGCCCACCGGGATGAGGTAGAGGTCCACGCCATTGGCGTCCATGGCGGCGCGCAGCGCAGCCAGACGCTCAGGGACTGTATTCATGCTCATGATAAAAGCCTTCTTTCTTACACTTGCCGGAAAAACGTCCGGCGGCGGTTCTCGCTGGCTCCTATTGTATCATTCCGGCGCACGGATTGCAATTGCCCCGGCCGTTTTACTCCAACGGGGTGAAACGGCGCTTATTCGTCCGCCGTCTTTGATCTCAGATCCAGCTCCGGCATCAGCTCCTCGCTGATGATGGTGAGCATCTGTTCCATTTTGTCCACGTCCTCGGCGGGGAAGCGCTCCCGCACACGCTCGACCACGGTGTGCAGGTAGGAATAGCTGATGTTGTAATACTCGAAATACTTCTGGGTGGGGCGCAGGTGGTACTCGCGCCGGTCCTTGGCGGACTGGATCTTTTCCACGTAGCCCTTGCGCATCAGGCTGCCGATCTTATACGCCGCGTTGGGGGTGGAGATCTTCATCATCCGCGAGAACTCCGCAATGGTGGGCTCGCCCATGGCCATGATGCCCTCCATGCAGAAGGACTCCACCGTGGTCAGGGTCGCCTCGCGGGTGGCAAAACGCTGAAACACGTTCTGATAGAAGTGCAGCTTGAATTTTGTGTAAACGTCGTTGAATGCTTTTTCCAGCATGGTGCGGCTCCTTCCGATCGCTCAATTTCCTTTAGTATACCATGTTTTTCCCCAGAAGCAACGGAATTTTTCCGTTTTGAAACAAAGGGCCCCCCAGCCCATGCAGGCCGGGAGGTCCTTTGCGTTAAGGGGGACGCTCACTGCGTCGGGGATGTTCCGATCGTGCCGAGGAGCTTTTTGAGCCGGAGCCATGCGCCGAAGACGTCCATCTTGGTGACATAATGGTCCGGGTCAAAGAAGGACGCATCCTTCTTGTCGGCCGCGTCCATCAGGCCGTTCTGGACCGCCCAGCGGGTGGCCTTTTGCAGCTCGATCTCTTCGGCGGGGATATCGCCGTAAAGGGTGGGCAGAGCCACCTCCGGTTTGCCTGCAGTCTCCCACAGGAGCAGCGCCAGCGCACGGCGGTCGGTCGGCACCGGCACACCCTGGGGCAGCGCATTGGCGAGGTAGAGGTCTACGCCCAGGTTCACGCCCTGCCACACCACGATGCCTGCGGCTGCGCCGCCCACCGCGATGGTCGCCGCCGTTGCCAGCGGAGAGGGCGCTGCATCCTCGATGATCTCCGCCGAGCGGTACTGCGCCCGGATGGTCACATCCTCGGCGGGCATCTGGAAGGTCATGGCCTCGGCCCGGTAATCGACGTTGATGTCGCCGCTGAGCTTGCTCGACGAAATGCTCCACATGTCAAACGTCATGCCGTCCGGGATTTCGCTCTGGTCCAGCACCACGGTCAGGGTGTCGTTCTCCTTGGCGGAAACGGACGTCTTGCCGTCGATCGTGCCGCCGATGACGGTCACGGTGTAGGTGGTGGGTTCAGGTTCGGGTTTGGGTTCCGGTTCGGGTTTCGGTTCAGGTTTCGGTTCCGGTTCGGGTTTCGGTTCAGGTTTCGGTTCCGGTTTCGGCTCCGGTTTCGGCTCCGGTTTCGGCTCCGGTTTCGGCTCCGGTTTCGGTTCCGGTTTCGGTTCCGGTTTCGGTTCCGGCTTGGTGATGAGCTCGCCGTTCAGCACCACGTCATCGTCCGGCATGGTAAAGGTCACGGTCTTCTTGTCGACGCCGTAGCTGCTTTCTGCGATGGGCTGGCCGTTCAGGCTGAAAATCTCGGTGTCGGCAGTGATGGTCACTTCCTTCGTCGTGGCATTGCTGGTCACGACGTAGGGGGCCCAATTCGCAGACACACCGTTGACTTTCTCGATCTTGGCATTGGGGTAGGCTGCATCCCAAGTGATGTTGTGGCCACCTGTTACGTTGATTAGAGTTGCATTGCCGTTGAACACGCCGCCGGTCACGGTGCCGCTGTTTGTCACACTGCCCGCGAAGGTGCCGTTCTCAATGGTGTTGTTGTTTTCCACACTGCACTTGTTCTTGAAGGTGCCGTTCTCTATGGTGCCGTTGTTCTCGACTGCGCCGTGGAAGGTGCCATTCACGATGCGGCCCGGTCCCATATTGTCGACCTCGCCGTGGAAGGTGCCACCCAGAATGTCGCTGTTGTTGAACACTTTGCCGTTGAACTCGCCGCCCGTGATGGCCGTCGGCCTGCCCACAAAGACGTTGCACTCCACCGCCGCACCATCTCCGATGGTGCTGAAATCGAACAGCCCGCCGGTCTGGTTGCTGCCCGTCAGAAGCAGCATGTTGCCATTGGTCGGGTCATTGGGGATGTACTCCCAGCCGTCGCCCTTGCAGGGGGTTTTGCCGCCGCTGGAATCCTTCGGATAACCATTCACCATGACGAGGTCGGTGCTGGTGATCGCTCCGTTCAGCACCACGTTCGCGTTCGGCATGGTGAATTTCACGGTATTCTCGTTGCCGTCGTGGGCGCTGTTGCAGTTGCCCGCGCCGATGGGCTGGCCGTTCAGGCTGAAGATTTCGGTGCTGGCGGTGATGATTACTTTCTGGTTCTTGGTCAATTCGGCCACGACGACGTAGGGGTCCCACTCCGCAGACACACCGTTGACTTCCGTGATCTTGGCATTGGGGGAGGCCTCATCCACGGTGATGGAGTAGACACCAGCTCCCTGTACTTTTATGTAGCCGTTGAACACGCCGCCGAATATGTGGCCGCCGTAGCTGTTGTTCACCCTGCCCGCGAAGGTGCCGCCAAAGATCCTTCCGTTGCCGCCGTTTTCCACAACACCCTTGAAGACGCCGTCCATGATGGTGTTGCTGTTTGTCACTTTTTTCTCAAAGCTGCCGTTCTTTATGGTGCCTTCGTTTGTCACGCTGCCCGCAAAGGTGCCGTTCTCGATGGTGTTTCTGTTTGTCACTTTTCCATTGAAGGTGCCGTCCTTGATGTAGCCGCTGTTTGTCACTTCTTCATTGAAGGTGCCGTTGTCCATGATGGTGCCGTTGCTTGTCACTCTGCCCGCGAAGATGCCGTTCTTTATGGTGCCTTCGTTTGTCACTTCTCCCTCAAAGGTGCCGCCGGTAATTTCCACACGCAATTGAGTCTCAACCGCACACGCCACAGGCTCTGCCCCCGCTCCCTTACTGGTGTTTTGGGGATAGGTGGAACTGAAATCAAACGTTCCACTCGTCAGAGTCAGTTTGCCTTTCGGGTTCGACGCGTCTTTTTCACTGTACGTCCATCCTTTGCCCTCGCAGTCGGCAGTGCCGTTGTTGGAGCCGACCGGGTAGCCGCCCTCCATGACGAGTTCGCCGGTGCTGAGCACCACGTCCTCGTTCGGCATGGTGAATTTCACGGTCTTCTTGTTGTTTGTATCGGGGTATTCGCTGTCGTAGTCGCCCCCGCCGATGGGCTTGCCGTTCAGGCTGAATATCTCGGTATCGGCAGTGATGGTCACGATAGTGCCTGCGTAGGCGTAGGGGGCCCAATGCGCAGACACATCGTTGACTTTCTTGATCTTGGCATCGGGGGAGGGCGCATCCACGGTGATGGGGTAGACACCTGTTACCCCGGTTGGTTTTGCATTGCCGTTGAACACGCCGCCAGTCACGCTGCCTTGGTTTTCCACACTGCCCGCGAAGGTGCCGCCAAAGATCGTTCCGTTGCCGTTTAACACCGTTCCCTTAAAGGTTCCACCAGAGATTTCTCCTCCGGCGTTGTTTATCACTTCTCCCTCAAAGGTGCCGTTAGTGATGTTTCCTCCTTGGTTGTTTGACACTTCTCCATTGAAGGTGCCGCCGGTAATTGTCGCACCCTGTTGAATCTCAATCTCACATCGCACAGGCGTTGTGGTCGTTTCTCCACCGCCTTGGGGATGGGTGGAACTGAAATCAAACGGTCCACTCGTCAGAGTCAGTTTCTTCATGTGGGCATCGTAACTCCAGCCGTTGCCACTGGTGCCGTTCGAACAGTCCGGCAGACCGTTCGCGCCCATGACGAGGTCTTGGGTGGAGCCTTCTGCAAAGGCCCCCAGGGGGAGCACGGAGAGCACCATGCTCAATGCCAGAATCAGGCTGAGAATGCGTTTTTTCATCGGGGTCGTCCTCCTTTTCTGCCAAAGACTGCGTCAAAAAGTCGCACGGTCGTTCGTTTCTGGGTCCATCATACCACAGAAACAACCGGAACGGAAGCAAAACCGCGTGAAATGCCCTGAAAACTGCGCGAATGATGATTTTTGCCCCCTTGACAGGGCCAAAAACGCCGGTTGGGTCAGTCTGCTTTGGCCGTTCGCAGCCGGATGACGTTCAGCACCACCAGCTCCAGCACGATGGCCACGGCCAGCAGCACCAGCGAGGTGAGCAGGCTGGCGCTGGCGCCCAGGAACATCTGGCTCAGGCCGGTGACGACATAGCACACCGCCGAGATGGCCGCCGCCGTGATGGCATAGGGCAGCTGGGTGGACACATGGTTCACATGGCTGCAATGGGCACCGGCGGACGCCATGATGGAGGTGTCCGAGATGGGGGAGCAGTGGTCGCCGCACACTGCGCCGGACAGGCAGGCCGCAATGGAGATGACCAGCATCTCCCCCTGCGGGAACGCATGGCAGACGATGGGGATGAGGATGGAGAAGGTGCCCCAGGACGTGCCGGTGGCAAAGGCCAGGAACACCGCCACCAGAAAGATGATGGTCGGCAGCAGATATTGCAGCGCAGCCGCCGAGCCGTTGAGCAGGTTGGCCACGTAATACTTGGCACCCAGCAGGTTGGTCATGCCGGAAAGGGTCCACGCCAGCGTCAGGATGAGCATGGGGCTGACCATGGCCTTGAAGCCCTCCGGGATGCAGGCCGCGAAGTCCTGAAAGGTCATCACGCCGCGCACCCGGTAGAACACGAAGGTGAACAGCAGCGCGATGCTGCTGCCCATCACCAGGCCCGCCGAGGCATTGCAGTCGGAGAAGGCGGTGATGAAGTCCACGCCTTCAAAGAAGCCGCCGGTGTAGATGAGGCCGAAGATGCAGGCCGCAATGAGCACCAGCACCGGCAGAATCAGGTCGATGACATGGCCGCAGGCTGCGGTGCCGTCGTCCACATCGTCGCCGTAGGGGCGGTCTTCGGTGGTGAAGAGGTCGCCCTTCAGCGCGTTGTCCTCGTTGAGCTTCATGGGGCCGTAGTCGGTGCCCGTGAAGATGAGGAAGAGGATCATGATGAGGGTCAGCAGGGCGTAGTAGTTATACGGAATGGTGCGCAGGAACATGGTAAAGCCGTTGATGCCCGAACCTTCCGGCACCGAGGAGGTGACGGCCGCCGCCCAGCTGGACACCGGCGCGATGATGCAGACCGGGGCCGCCGTGGCGTCGATGAGGTAGGCCAGCTTTGCGCGGGAGACCTTCTGCCGGTCGGTCACAGGCCGCATGACGGAGCCTACGGTCAGGCAGTTGAAGTAGTCGTCCACAAAGATGAGCACACCCAGAACAAGGGTCATGAACTGCGCCCCCGCGCGGGTGTGGATGTGGGTGGACGCCCAGCGGCCAAAGGCCGCGCTGCCGCCCGCCTTGTTCATCAGGGCCACCAGGATGCCCAGCATGACCAGAAAGACCAGAATGCCCACGTTGCTGGAGTCGGACAGCTTGGCGACCATGCCGCCGTCTTCGTTGAAGAACAGGGTGTTCAGGGCCAGTTCCAGGTTGCCGTTGGCAAAGAGCAGCGCACCCGTCGCGATGCCCACCAGCAGCGAGGTGTAGACCTCCTTGGTGTTCAGTGCCAGCACGATGGCCACCACCGGCGGCAGCAGGGAGAGCGCCGTGCTGTACACGGCGCAGGTGTAGGTAGACGGGTCGGCAATGGTGCCGGGGGTTGCCGCCGTGCACCACAGCAGCAGAGCGAACACCAGCACGGCGCCCGCCCACGAAAGATTGACTTTTTTCATACGATCTGATTCCTCTTTTGATTTTTTGCCTCAGCGCGGGGCAGACTATCCCCAACCAGACAGGGAAGGGGGTGTTTGCCGCGCCGGATTATAAAGCGCTGTACTTTGAACTGTTCCGCGCCAGCGAACAGGCCGCCCGCCTCCTCCACGAGGCCCAGCAGCGGGCCGAAGAACAGGTGATGGCGGAGGATAAACCGCCGCTGCGGTTGGAAGAACCGCTCCCTCCCCGCTCAAGGGAGGGTGCCCCCCGAAAACCGTGAAGCGGCTGCGGGACGGACCCTCTCCGTCAGTGCTGCGCACTGCCACCTCTCCCGAAGGGCGAGGCATTGGCAGGCCGGGCCAGCCCTGCTGTTCGCTTGGGCCCGATGGGGCGCAAGGTGCCGGGCCCTGCTCTCATTGGCAGCGGCATTTGTATTGCAGCCGTGAATCGAGACAGCGGAGCCCGGCCGTTCCCGATTGCAAAAAACTTCGCTCGTCCAGCACGACCACTACCGACTCGCCAGTGGCTCTCCCTTCGGGAGAGCTGTCACCGAAGGTGACTGAGAGGGTTCACCCCTTCTTGCTCTCCGCCTTCGCCGCGAACTTCGCGTCATTGACGACGAAGCGCTCATGCACACCGCCGCCCACGGGGCCTTTTTCGTCGTGCAGCGAAACCTTGAACACCAGCTTCCGGCCTTCCACGGCGGTCAGCTCGCTCTCGCAGGTCACTGTCATGCCCACGGGGGTGGGGGCGGTGTGCTCCAGCTCCAGCTTCGTGCCTACCGAGCCGCAGCCCTCGTCCAGCTCGGACGCGACGCTCATCCAGCAGGTCTTTTCGGCCAGTGCCACCAGTGCGGGCGTTGCGAACACGTCCAGTGTGCCGCTGCCCATGGTCTTTGCGGTGTTTTCGTTCGTCACGAGCTGGCTCTGCTCGCCGTGGATACCAACATTCAACATAAAAAAACTTCCTTTCCTGAATCGCCTTGCGGCAGTAAATTTCCGACCTCCTGATAGGATACCACATTTTCCGCGTCGATGCACCTGTTTTTGGTGGATTTCTGCATTTTCCTCTTTCCGGTCGGACGGCCCCCCGCTTCCCCTGCACCGGACCCTTCCATTTTTCCGCGCTCAAAACGCACCCTTTTTGCGGATTGAAATCGCAGTTTTCTTGCGTATTGGGGTATTTTTTTTACAATTTTGAGGTTCTGTTCAAAATCTTTGCAAAAAGCCTTGACAGGGCCTCTTCTGCGTGATACTATGAACACATGAACAAACGTTCACATGAACACACCGCGAAAGGAGAGACTGCCATGAACGAACCCAAAGACGCTCTGCCCGCCGCGCAGCCGGGGCCTCTCGTGATGCCGGATGACGAAGTGCTGTACGAGCTGGCCGACCTGTTCCGGGTGTTCGGCGACTCCTCCCGCATCAAGATCCTGTATGCGCTCCACGACAGCGAGCTGTGTGTGCAGGACCTCGCGAATGCGGTGCAGCTGAGCCAGTCTGCGGTGAGCCACCAGCTCCGGGTGCTGAAGGACTCGAAGCTCGTGCGGTTCCGCCGGGACGGAAAGACCGTTTACTACGCACTGGACGATGACCATGTGCGCAGCATCCTCTCCATGGGGATGGACCATATCGAAGAATAACCGAAAGGCAGGTACTTATTATGAAAAAGAGCTACAAGATCGAAGTCGATTGCGCAAACTGCGCCCAGAAGATGGAAGACGCCGCCAACACCGTGGCCGGTGTGGCAAATGCGACCGTCAGCTTCATGACCCAGAAGATGAAGGTGGAGTTCGCAGAGGGCGCAGACCCCCACGACACCATGGTGAACGTTCTGGCCGCCTGCAAAAAGGTCGAGGACGACTGCGAGATCTTTGATATCTGAGCAACGCATCCGATGAGAACGGCTCCTCCTGCGGGGGAGCCGTTTCCTTCCCCGGCGATTTCCTGTTGAAAGAAAACCAGTTTTCAACACTTTCCACCGGGTTTTCAACATCTTTTGCGGAAAAGTTTGAAAACAAACGCGAAAAAGTCAGATTTCTTCGGGAAAACCTCGTGGAAAACATGGGGGAAAACGTGGAAAAGTTTCCTTTCCGGGGAAAACCTGTTGAAACCGCCCCCAGCCATCCATCAAAAGGAGAGTATCGTATGACCAAAAAGCAGAAAAAGGTGCTGTATCAGATCATTGCAGCGGTCATCCTGATCGTGATCCTGAAGCTCCTGCCCGCATTCCCCACCCCGGTGGAGCTGGTGCTCTACCTCATTCCGTACCTCGTGGTGGGCTGGGATGTCCTGCGCAAGGCGCTCAAGGGCATCAAGAACCGCCAGCCGTTCGACGAGTGCTTCCTGATGGCCGTTGCCACCGTGGGCGCGTTCGCGCTGGGCGACTATGTCGAGGGCTGCGCCGTCATCCTCTTTTACCAGATCGGCGAGCTGTTCCAGAGCGTGGCCGTCGGCAAGAGCCGCCAGAGCATCTCCAGCCTGATGGACATCCGCCCCGACTACGCCAACATCGAGGACGCAGACGGCAAGCTGGAACAGGTGGACCCCGATGATGTCGTAGTCGGCACCGTGATCGTGGTCCAGCCCGGCGAGCGTGTGCCCATCGACGGCGTGATCGTGGAGGGCACTTCGGCCCTGAACACCGCAGCCCTGACCGGCGAGAGCCTGCCCCGCGATGTGCAGACCGGCGATGAGGTCATCAGCGGCTGTGTGAACATGACCGGCCTGCTCAAGGTGCGCACCACCAAGGAATTTGGCGAGTCCACGGTCTCCAAGATCCTCGACCTGGTGGAAAATTCCAGCATGAAGAAGGCTCGCACCGAGAACTTCATCACCCGTTTTGCCCGCGTGTACACCCCCGCCGTCTGCTACAGCGCACTGGCTCTGGCGTTCATCCCGCCGGTGGTCCTGCTGCTGATGGGCCAGCCCGCCCGCTTCGGCGACTGGGTCTATCGCGCCCTGACCTTCCTCGTCATCTCCTGCCCCTGCGCTCTGGTCATCTCCATCCCGCTGAGCTTCTTCGGCGGCATCGGC
>ERZ791902.1314-NODE-1314-length-12094-cov-10.405432_pt1 | contig 12094 bp, 10 predicted proteins | sample MGYA00510149_ERZ791902 | MGnify/ENA primary metagenome ERZ791902 (study PRJEB30046, sample SAMN00792060) | human gut metagenome | study: EMG produced TPA metagenomics assembly of the A metagenome-wide association study of gut microbiota in type 2...
TGATGGGCGCTGAGATCTACCTGTACCTGGAGTACAAGGGCAACAAGATGACCGCCCGTGTCGCTCCCACCTCCAAGGCACGCAACGGAGACACCGTCCGCGTTGCATTTGATCCGCACAAGGTCCATGTCTTTGATGTCGAGACCGAGCAGACCATCCTGAACTAAGTTCTCCAGGGATCATCTTTTGATCCTCCTAATAAGCAAAAGCCGCCGGGAAGCGATTTCCGGCGGCTTTTGTCTAAAAGAACACAGCACGTCGCTTCCACCGCGATGCAGCGCATTGCCAAAGCCGACTGAGCACGAGAGGATAGAAAAGCACCCGCGGCCTGCTGGCTGCGGGTGCTTTTTCCGAAGGAGAGAACGGAATGCTCAGCCCTTGACACCGCCCAGTGCAACACCACGGACGATGAACTTGGACAGCAGCAGATAAACGATGATCACAGGCAGGATGGCAATGGCCACCAGCATATAGACCTTGCCCATATCGAACTTGAGGAAGTCGGCACTGCGGAGCTGTGCAATGAGGATGGGCAGGGTCTTTTTGTCTGCCGTATCCAGCACCAGTGCGGGGATGAAGTAGTTGTTCCAGCTGGACACAAAGGAGAAGATGGCCTGCACCGCCAGAGCGGGCTTCATAATGGGAAGCACGATATGGTTGAAGGTGTAGAACTCCCCTGCGCCATCGATGCGGGCAGCTTCCACGATCTCCATGGGCAGGCTGGCATCCAGATACTGCTTCATAAAGAAGAACACCGCCGGGGCCGCAATGCTGGGGATGATGAGGGGAATGAAGCTGTTCTTCAGCCCCATCTTTGTGATGAGCTGCAGGAAACCCAGCGCCGAGACCTGGGTCGGCATGGTCATAATGAGCAGGATGATGGCAAACGCCGCCTTTTTGAACCGGAAGTTATAGGCGTAGATGCCGTAGGCTGTCAGGGCCGAAAAATAGACACTGAGGGCAGCCGAGCAGCCGGACACGATCAGGCTGTTCCGCACACCAGTCAGCACCGGGATGTTGGCATCCGACAGCACATTTTTCAGGTTGGTCATCAAGGATCTGCCCGGCAGAAAGGAAAAGCCCTTCTGGATCTCAAAATGGGTACGGGTGGAATTGATGACCAGCACATAGAAGAAGAACAGGCATAAAAAGCTCAGCAGCACCAGCGCCGCATAGCACACCGTGCGGCGGGCCGCAAGGGTCGCTTTTTCGGATCTTGTCTTGACTGCGTGTGACATTATGCTTTTCCTCCCTTCACCTGTTTGGCCGCCTGCCTGCGGGCCTTGCGCTCGGCCTTGCTCAGGCCGTCGTCCTCCTTGGTCAGGGCCATGTAAACGATCACGCAGAGCACTGCGCACACCAGGAACAGCACCACCGAGACCGCGCCGGCCATGCCGTAGTTCTTGCTGAACAGGTGGTTGTTCAGGTACATGATCATGGTGGTGGAGGTGCGGTCGGGGCCGCCCTTGCCGTTGGTCAGGATCTGCGGCACATCGAACATCTGCAGGCCGCCGATCATCGAAGTGATCATCACATAGACCAAAATCGGCCGGATGAGCGGGATGGTGATCTTCCAGAACATCTGGTTCGGGGTGCAGCCGTCCAGCTCCGCTGCCTCATACAGGGTAGGATCCACGCCCATGATGGCCGCCATCAGCATGATGGTCGTATTGCCGAACCACATCAGGAAGTTCATCAGGCCGATGAGGCCGCGGTTGCCCCAGACACTGTTCAAGAAGCTGAAGGGCTCCTTGAGGATGCCCATGCCCACCAGTGCAGCGTTCACGGGGCCGTTATCCGAGAACAGGGCAAAGAACAGCATGGCAAATGCCGAAGCCATGATGAGGTTGGGCATGTAGATGACTGTCTTGAAGAAGGTCTGGCCCTTCAGCTTCAGGCGCAGGTCGGTGAACCAGGCCGCCAGCAGCAGCGAGATGGCGATCTGCGGGATGAAGCCGATGATCCAGAGCAGCAGCGTGTTGCCAAAGTATTTGGGCAGGTCGGTTGCAAACAGGGTGATGTAGTTCTTCAGGCCCACAAAGGTGGGGCCGATGATCTTCAGGCCGCTGCGGTAATATTCAAAAAAGCTGTAATAGATCGTAGACCCCAGTGGGATGAGCTGGAACACCGCAAAGATGAGGAAGAACGGTGCAATGAAGATATAGCCCCACTTTGCATAGCTGATCGAGCCGTTCTTCTTTGGTTTTGCTCCCATAGTAACTGCCCTCCTGACGTACACTGCCCAAAGCAAAACGGGGCGGGCGGGATCAGCGTCCGGCCCGCCCCATTCAGATTCGGTTCAAAAGGTTTTCAGGTTCCGGCTGCGCTTATGCAGGCCAGACCACATCGGTCAGCTCGGGGTACTTTTCCTTGATGGCGGTCTCGAAGTTTGCCTTTGCGGTATCCTCGTCCACCGTGCCGGTAAAGTAATCCTTGAAGGCATTCTGGAAGCTCTCGTTCAGGCCCTGATCGTACGGGCCTGCGTTGGACATATCGATCTTCTTTGCAGCTTCTGCAAACAGGGCGATATGGTTCTGGCCGCCCAGGAAGTCGGAGGCATAATCGCTGTTTGCGATCTCTTCCATGGCCTTCTCGTTGTTGGTGTAATCCTGCGTATCCAGGGTGATCTGCTTCATAATGGCTTCGTCGCAGGTCAGCTTCTGCATCACGTCGCGGATGATATCGGTATTATCGGTACCGGCTGCCGCGCAGATCCAGGTGCCGCCCCAGTAATAGGGCTGAGGGCCTTCGCAGACTGCGTAATCGCCGTAGATGCCGTTGCCCACTTCTTCCTTGCCGCCCTCGGCCACAGGGGTCTCCAGAGAGTTGCCCAGCAGGGTGAAATTGATGCCCCAGGTGGAATAGAAGAAGCCAAACACCTTGCCGCTCGGGCCCTGATCGGCTGCCCACTGGCTGTCCCACAGGCTGGACTTATTGTTGTAGCCCTTATCGGTGTACTCCTTGGTCTGATCGACCCACTTCATAATGTTGGGGTCTACCTTGACGGTCGTGCCGTCCACCCAGGGAGCATCCACGTTGTTGGAGAAGGTGCGGTAAGCATCATCGAAGCCGGACAGCATCTTGTAGCCCTTTGCATAGGCCTGTGCAGCCACCTCGTTGAACTTATCCCAATCGGACAGATGGCTCTGCACCTCGGTGGGATCATCGGTGCCCAGCACTTCCTTGGCGATGCTGCGGCGGTATGCGAACAGACCGGGGGTCGCCTGCCAGGTGGTGCCGCGCTGGCTGCCGTCCACGCTGACAATATCCTTGGTGTACTGGTACTGACCAGCCAGATCGGCATCGGTCAGGCCGATATCTGCCTTGACATCCAGTGCGTAATCGGAATCCACATACTTCAGTGCGTAGTCAGCCTCGATCAGGAAGATATCTACCTTGTCATCATCGGCGGCGGAGTCCTGATTCAGCAGGGCCTCATCCAGCTTATTCTGGTAGTTGTTGTTCTCGTTGGCGTTGATGGTCCACTTGACAACGGTGCCATCTTTCAGGGTGGTGGTGGATTTATCCTCAGCGATGGAGGCGACCTCGGGGTAATAGTTATTGAAGCGGCCCTGGAACTCGTCGTTCCAGCACCAGATATTCAGCACCTTGCCCTGAGTTGCCGGAGCATCGGAAGCGGCGGAAGAAACTGCGGCAGAGGATGCCGCGCCGGTAGAAGAAGAGGAGCCGCCGCATGCGCTCAGTGCTGCACTGATGGTAACTGCACCGGAAGCCAGCAGGAAATTACGACGCGAAATCTTTCTCATAATGAAAAACCTCCTTCAATGGTTTTCGTGAAAAAGCGTTTCAAATTCAAGGCTCCGGTTCGCCCGGAACCAAATCCAACCCATTCATTCGATGCTGCGCACCGAGCCGCCCTCCAGCAGTTTTCCTGTCACCGGGATCTGCTCGGCCAGCGTCACACGGGGGTGCTCGATCATCTGCACCAGCTTATCCGCTGCCATCCGGCCCAGCATTCTGGTGTTCTGCTGCCAGGTCACCAGCTGGGGTTTCATCACGCGGGAGAGGTAAATGCCGTCATATCCCATCACGGAAATATCCTCCGGGATGCTCAGGCCCGCTTCCTGCAGAGCGATGCAGCCGCCCATGGCCGAGAAATCATCGGGGAAGAGGATGCAGGTGGGTCGCTGGGGCAGTGCCAGCAGGGCCCGGGTCTCCTCGGCACAGCGGTCGGGATCGTGATACACACCGCAGCGCACATATTCTTCGGGGATCTGCAGCCCCAGCTCCGCGCAGCTCTTGTAGAAGCCCGCCAGCCGGTTCTCCGTCACCGCCGTGCGCTCGCCATGGATAAAGGCGATGCGGCGGTGGCCGTTGGCGTAGGCGTACCGCACCAGCGCCGAAAGCCCGTTGACATTATCGGAAAGGACCGCCATCCGGTTGTTGAACACATGGTCGATGGTCACCACTGGCACATCACTGTTGACCAACTCCACCACCTGCGGATCGTTGAAATCCACGCAGGCGATCACCGCTCCGTCCACGCCCCGGTAGTGGCAGTGCTCCAGATAGGTCATTGTTCTGCCGCCGAGGTTCCGGTTGACAAAGGTGATATCATAGCCCAGCTTTTCCACCTGCACCTTGAAGCTGTCCAGCACCGCCGAGAAGTACTCGTGGGCCAGACCGCTCTGCCGCTCGTCCACAAACAGAACGCCAAGGTTGTAGGTACGGTTGGTCTTCATTGCGCGGGCCGCCATATTGGGCACATAGCCCATCCGGCGGGCCGCCTCGCGGACACGGTCGCGGGTCGCAGCAGAGATGTCCGACTGGCCATTGAGCGCTTTGCTCACCGTTGCCACCGAGACACCGCATTCACGCGCCAGATCTTTTAAGGATGACATTTCGCCGCCCTCCCTCACAGGGACCCGCTCAGGGCTCCCGAACGAATCCTAAATCGTTTTCGCAATTTCAATATAGCGCACTTTGCACCAAAAATCAAGCAGAAAAAGAAAAGTTTTATCTCAAAAGACTACATTTCAGCAGGTTGCGAGATTTCATTTCCTCAGAATTATGCAGTCTGTATCGTTTTCGTTACATTTCGTTACCGTTCGATAATTTTTTCGTTCCCATACCGGTTTCCACCCCTGAACCAGCCCGCTGCACCCTTGTTGTATATTTCAGGTTCGCTCTTGATTTTTCCCGCAGGATAGACTATTCTTAGGGTGACAAGTGCCTTTCCCACCCTTGGGCCGCAAATCCTAAATCGTTTTCGCCATCAAATGATTTCAGCATTTCCGGTTTACCCTATAAGGAGGAACAAGGCTATGAGATTCGGACATTTTGATGATGCGCGCCGGGAATATGTGATCGACACGCCCCGCACTCCCCTGCCCTGGATCAACTATCTGGGCAGCGAGGACTTTTTCAGTCTGGTGTCCAACACCGGCGGCGGTTACAGCTTTTACCGGGATGCCAGGCTGCGGCGGCTGACCCGCTACCGCTACAACAATTCCCCGCTGGACATGGACGGCCACCGCATCTACATCAACGATGGCGGCACCATCTGGAACCCGGGCTGGCAGCCTGCCAAAACGGAACTGGACAGTTACACCTGCCGCCACGGTCTGGGCTACACGATCCTGCAGGGCGAAAAAGACGGCATTGCGGCCGCTCAGGAACTTTTTGTGCCCCGGGGCGATGCCTGTGAGATCGACCGGCTGACGCTGGAAAACAAGACCGCTGCCCCCCGCACGCTGGACGTGTTCAGCTATGTGGAGTTCTGCCTGTGGGATGCCATGGACGACAGCTCCAATTTCCAGCGCAACTTTTCCACCGGCGAGGTGGAAGTGGTGGAAAGTGCCATCTATCATAAGACAGAGTACCGGGAGCGCCGGGATCACTACGCCGTGTTCTGGGCCAACGCCCCTGTTACCAGCTTCGACACCAGCCGGGATGCCTTCTGCGGCGTATACGGCGGCCCCGCCGCACCGGAAGCGGTCAAAGCCGGTCACTGCTCGAACAGCATTGCCCACGGCTGGGCTCCGGTGGGTGCCCACCATTTCCATCTCACGCTGGCACCGGGTGAGAGAAAGAGCATCATCTTCGGGCTGGGCTACATTGAAAACCCGGTCGGGGAAAAATTCAGCGCTCCCGGCATCATCAACAAAGCCCGGGCCGAGGCCATGATGGCCCGCTATGCCACCGACGCACAGGTGGATGCCGCCCGCAGGGCACTGGCCGACTACTGGCAGGAGCTGCTCTCGGGCTGGCAGCTGACCTCCGGCGAGGAAAAGCTGGACCGGATGGTGAGCCTTTGGAACCAGTATCAGTGCATGGTCACCTTCAACATGAGCCGCAGTGCCAGCTATTACGAGAGCGGCATCGGCCGCGGCATGGGGTTCCGGGATTCCTGTCAGGATCTGCTGGGCTTCGTCCACATGATCCCTTCCCGCGCACGGGAGCGCATTCTGGACATTGCTGCCACCCAGTTTGAGGACGGCAGTGCCTACCACCAGTACCAGCCCCTGACCAAAAAGGGCAACAGCGACGTGGGCAGCGGCTTCAACGATGACCCGCTCTGGCTCATTGCGTGCACCGCCGCCTATCTGCGGGAGACCGGTGACTGGTCGATCCTGGACGAGCCGGTTGCCTTTGACAACGACGTGACCAGAGCACAGCCCCTGATGGAACATCTGCGCCGGAGCTTCCGCTACACCCATACCCATCTGGGCCCCCACGGCCTGCCGCTGATCGGCCGGGCCGACTGGAACGACTGCCTGAACCTGAACTGCTTCTCGGAGCACCCGGGCGAGAGCTTCCAGATCACCGGCCCCAGCGAGGGCCCCGTGGCTGAGAGCGTGTTCATTGCGGGCATGTTCGTGAAATACGGCCGCGAGTACGCCGAACTCTGTGACCACCTACACCTCACCGAGGAGGCCGCCAGTGCCCGCACCGCCATTGACGCAGTAGAACAGGCCACCCTGACCGCCGGCTGGGACGGCGCATGGTTCCGCCGTGCCTACGATGCCTTTGGTGCCCCCGTAGGCAGCAGGGAATGCGACGAGGGGCAGATCTTCATCGAACCCCAGGGCATGTGCGTGATGGCCGGGATCGGCCGGGAGACCGGTCAGGCCGAAGCTGCACTGAAGAGCGTGGAGGAGCGGCTGGACACCCCGTACGGCGTGGTACTGCTCCAGCCCGCCTACACCACCTACCGGCTCAATCTGGGCGAGATCTCCAGCTATCCCCCGGGCTACAAGGAGAACGCTGGTATCTTCTGCCACAACAACCCCTGGATCAGCTGTGCTGAGACCGTGCTGGGCCACGGTGACCGGGCCTTTGCTGTCTACAAAAAGACCTGCCCGGCCTATATCGAGGACATCAGCGAGATCCACCGCACCGAACCCTACGTTTACAGCCAGATGGTGGCAGGCCGCGATGCCCCCACCTTCGGCGAGGCCAAGAACAGCTGGCTGACCGGCACGGCGGCATGGACCTTCGTGAACGTGAGCCAGTACATTCTGGGCATCCAGCCCACTCTGGACGGCCTGCGCGTTGACCCCTGCATCCCCCACACGCTGGCAGGCTACACCGTCACCCGCCGTTACCGGGGTGCCGTGTACCACATCCGGGTGGAGAACCCCCATGCCGTGCAGAAGGGCGTGCAGAGCGTCACCGTGAACGGCGCTCCTATTGCGGGCACCCTCCTGCCGCTGGCAAGGGCCGGTGAAAACGTGGAGGTCTCTGTCATTCTTGGATAACCCCCCTCACAGCAAAAAGACCGCCAAGGCAAGTCGAAACGCTTGCTCTGGCGGTCTTTTCAATACAGTTTTTCAGCTTCAATTACAGCATCTTGGAAAGGAAAGCTTTCAGACGAGGATGCTTGGGGTTCGAGAAGAGCTCCTGCGGAGGCTCATCCTCCTGGATCCTGCCCTCATCGATGAAGATGACGCGGTTGGACACCTCGCGGGCGAAGCCCATCTCGTGGGTGACCACCAGCATGGTGATGCCGGTGTGGGCCAGCTCCTTCATCAGCTCCAGCACCTCGCCGACCATCTCAGGGTCAAGGGCGGAGGTGGGCTCGTCGAACAGGATGACATCCGGGTCCATGGCCAGAGCGCGGGCAATGGCAATGCGCTGCTGCTGGCCGCCGGAAAGGCTCTTGGGGAACACATTGGCTTTATCGGACAGGCCGACACGGGCCAGCAGCTCCTCGGCACGCTTGGAAGCCTCCTCCTTGCTCTTGAGCTTGAGCAGCTCCGGGGCCAGGCAGAGGTTCTGCTTAACGGTCAGGTGGGGGAAGAGGTTGAAGTGCTGGAACACCATGCCCATCTTCTGGCGCACAGCATCGATGTGGGCATCATCCACCTCGATGCCTTCAAACTTGATGGAGCCGCCGGTGGGGATCTCCAGCCGGTTCAGGCAGCGCAGGAAGGTGGACTTGCCGCAGCCGGAGGGGCCGATCAGGCAGACCACATCGCCGCGGTAGATGTCGATGTCGATGCCCTTCAGGACATCCAGGGTGGGGGTGGGCTGCTTTGCGCCCTTTTTGACCTCACCGCCGTAGGTCTTGGTCAGACCACGGACTTCCAGGATCTTTTCAGCATGATTAGCGGTCACCTTGCGCCATCCTCCTCTCAAACTTCGACAGCAGCCATGTAAAGATCATGACTAAAATCAGATAGACCACTGCAACGCCCAACAGGGGGAACATGGCCTCGTAGGTACGGTTCATAATGCCCTGCGCCGCATACAGCAGCTCCTTGCCACCGATGACGGTGATGAGCGAGGTATCCTTGAGCAGGATGATGAACTCGTTGCCCAGTGCAGGCAGCACCGCGCGGATGGCCTGCGGAATGACAATGACTACCATGGTGGTCATGTAGTTCAGGCCCAGGCTGCGGCCGGCTTCCATCTGGCCAGGGTCCACCGCCATCAGGCCGCCGCGGATGATCTCCGAAACGTAAGCGCCCGAGTTGATGCCCAGTGCCAGTGCGCCGACCATGGTAAAGTTGCGGCTGTTGGCAAAGATGACCATGCTCATAATGAGCAGCTGGACCATCATGGGGGTGCCGCGGATGATAGTGGTGTACACCTGACAGACGGCGTTGAAGAAGCCCAGCACCGGGTTCCTGCGGCCGGGACGCTGCTGGTCGTGCGCAACACGCACCAGTGCCACCACGCTGCCCAGCACCACGCCCATTGCCAGCGCAATGGCGGTGACCAGCAGAGTGGTGCCCACGCCCTGGATGTACTGCACCCAGCGGTCGTTCAGGATGAACGCCTGATAAAATTTGAAGAACATTTCCTGCCCGAAGCCCAGCTTCGTGCCGCTATTCAGCAGCTCTTTCAGCAGTTCGTATTGTGCGGCCATTCGCATCCTCGCTTTCTAAAATTGTTAGAATTTTGTAACCTGTTCTTTCCAAAAAAGGGGAGGTGCCCCAGATGGGGCCGCCTCCCCGTGATACAAGGTACAGCTGAATTATTCAGCGGTGATGTACTTGTCCACGATGGACTGCAGGGTGCCGTCAGCCTTCAGCTCTTCCAGAGCGGCATTGACAGCATCCTCCAGAGCGGAACCCTTTGCCATGCCAATGGCGTAGTCCTCCTCGGCGTAGCTGGTGTCCAGAATGACCAGACCGGGGTTGGCGGCAACGTACTCCGTAGCGGGTGCATTGTCGATGACAACTGCATCGACCTGGCCATTCTTCAGAGCCTGCACAGCGGTCAGGCCGTCGTCGTATGCGACCACAGCGTCATCGCCGAAGTCATCAGAGCAGTAGATGTAGCCGGTGGTGCCGCGCTGGGTGCCGATCTTCTTGCCAGCCAGATCATCGGGAGAAGCAATGTCAGAGCCGTTCGGCACAATGATGGACTGGATGCCGGTGGCGTAGCTGTCGGAGAAGTCCATCACAGCCTTGCGCTCGTCGGTCACGGTAACGCCAGCCATGACGATATCGGCCTTGCCCTGCTGCACGCTCAGCAGTGCTGCGTCGAAGTCCATATCATCGATCTGCAGCTCCAGGCCTAGCTTCTCAGCGATCGCCTTGGCGGTGTCCACATCGATGCCCTCGATCTCACCGGAGTCGGTGGTCATCTCATACGGAGGGAAGGTGGCGTTGGTGGCCATGGTCAGTTTGCCAGCCTCAACGGTGGTCAGCTCAGCGGCAGCGCTGGTGGAAGAAGCTGCACTGCTTGCAGTGGAAGAAGCGGTGCTGGAGGCGGAACCGCCGCAGGCAGTCAGAGCCAGAGCGGCAGCGGTCAGACCAGCGGCAGCCAGAAAGCTGCGGCGATTGATCTTTTTCATATTCAAACACTCCTCTGTTGATTGTATATTTTTTCACTTTCCCGGCACAATGCGCTTCATCGTGTCATCCAGGAACAGAATTAGTATATGTTGTACAAATAAAAAAGTCAAGCGTTGTGCAAAAAATCGGAACAAATGAAACCCTTTTGAAAACATTTATACATACAGCGTCCAATTCTTTGTGTATATATGCATTTTGCCCTGGTGTTTCTGTCATTCCGTTGTATTCTGCCAGTGAATCTTCCCACAGGACTTAATCCCGGACATTGACACCTTTTCCTTCCAATTGGTATAATCAGGCTGGAAGCATGGTAAAAGCAGCCAAGCTCAAACCGCGCTGCCCCGCCGGGATGCGGGGAGAAAGGATCCTGCTATGAAAAATCGTATACTGAAAGCCCTGGCCTCCTTTGGTCTGTCCGTCTGTGTGCTGGCAGGCAGTTCTGTGGTCAGCATGGCCGAAGAGACCCCGGGCAAAACCGAGTGCAAAGAACACACCTGGAAGACCACAACAGAGTATAAGACTGAGTGTGTGGAGACCACCTTCCAGCATAAGCTCCCCGATGGCACCACCGAGACCCTTACACTTTGCCCCGAATGCGGCAAAGTAAAGAACAACACCCAGCTGACCAAGGTAAACGGTGTCTTCTCCAACTTTTCCAACCTGACTGTTCACACCGGGACTCTGAAAAACGGTGAGCAGGTAATGACGGCGGCGTTCTACTACCCCACTGTTATTGAACGGGTCGTCTGCGAAAAGTGCGGCACCGTAAAGAGCGAGGAGATCACCCCCGCCCGAGTGATGGCTCAGCCGGTCATTGCCAGCATCGAGGTACCCGCCAATACCGTTTCCGGCTACAGCCTGATGCAGATCAATGCCGACGGTACTGAAACGCCGGTCAGTGTCTCCTACAACACCGAGCTGAACAAGGCATATTTCCGTCTGGATGTCACCACCGGGGCCCAGCTGTTGCGGATGGTTCCCACCACCTGATTTTCCCGCATAACCAACGAGACCGCCCACCGGGCGGTCTCGTTTTTGTTTTATCGGCGTTTCTGCGGCAGGGGGATGCCCAGCACAAGCGCAATGCCCACGGCCAGCGCCACGGCGATCTTGAAGGTGGAGATGCCGTTTGCCAGCGCCAGAGCGTTGTCGCCCTGAATGAAGTAGTAGGCGCTGTAATAGATGCCCGCACCGGGCACCAGCGGAAAGATGCCGGTGAGCAGGAATACCGTTACCGGTGTCCTGAGGGTCATCGCAAGGATGCGGGCCAGCAGCGTCAGCGGGATAACCGCCAGCAGCGAGGCTGCAAAGGCTTCCATCCCGAACAGCTCCGCGATCTCGTATACCAGCCAGCCCACTGCGCCCACCAGCCCGCAATAAGGCAGGGTGCGCCTGGGGCAGGCAAAGAGGATGGCAAAGCTCAGGGTGCCCGCCCCGGCCAGCAAGAACTGCAGGGCCAGACGGCCCAGCTGCTCCCCGGTGAAAAGAAGCGCTGTCATACCACGGCCACCCCCTTCAAAAAGGCATAGAGGCTCAGCACAAGGCCGGCGCCGATGGCGATGCTGGCCGCAATGAGCAGCGCGTCGATCATCCGGATGGTGCCGGACAGGTAATCGCCCTGCACAAAGTCCCGGATGCCCATGGTAAAGGCGATACCGGGGGTCAGGATCATCAGGGTGCCGATGATGGCGTGGCTGGACTCAGTGCCCAGCAGGCCGCAGCCCAGAATGCAGCACAGAGTGATGAGGGCGGCGGTGGAGATGGTGCGAAACCCGCCCCCCACGCCGCGCCGCCCGCAGAACAGCAGATAGGCGTTGGCCGCAACA
>ERZ791902.1317-NODE-1317-length-12089-cov-117.079691_pt1 | contig 12089 bp, 17 predicted proteins | sample MGYA00510149_ERZ791902 | MGnify/ENA primary metagenome ERZ791902 (study PRJEB30046, sample SAMN00792060) | human gut metagenome | study: EMG produced TPA metagenomics assembly of the A metagenome-wide association study of gut microbiota in type 2...
ATTCCAAAATTACGTTAAATCACGCTTGTGAATTTTCACTTGCGAAACTTTAGTTCTTTATATCAATCATTTTAATAAACCTCGTTGAATTTTTCCATTCTGAGTCTTTGGTATTTTATCTATCCATTCATAGTGAACAGGAAGTTTATAAGACTCTAGTTTACCGTTCAGTTGGTTTTTAATATCATCAAAAGTAATGCCACTATCTTTGTCTTTCACAATGAATGCCTTAACAACCTCGCCAAGAACACCTTCCTCATCTGACACGCCAATACAAGCGCAATCTGCTATACCGGAAATCTTGAACAACTGCTCTTCTACTTCTATAGGACTTACCTTTTTACCACCGACATTAATCAGTTCTTTCTTTCTGCTTATTAAATAAATATATCCTTCTGCTGTCTTATATCCCCAATCACCAGTACGGAAATAATCACCAAAGAAAGATTCCTCAATTGGCAAATCAAGATATCCATGAGTTACATGATCACCCTTTACGCAGATTTCACCTTCTTGATTTACACCACATTCCTCTCCATTTTCATCCAGCACCTTGATATCAGTATTTGGTGAAGCCTTTCCTACAGAATCTAAATGTGCTTTATCCTGATGAAATTCCATGAAAGCAGAACGAGAAGCCTCAGTCAAGCCATAGTGCATACATACTCTGGTATGAGAAAGCAGATCGGCAAGTTCCTGCTTCTCATCCTTAGAGAAGAAGGCACTGCCCATTTCTATATATCGAAGCTGATCTTTGAAATCACCCAGTTTATCGCCTGTAAGTTTTTTGAGGTATCTCCAACTGGCAGGAACCATTGTGAAACCTGTTACATGGTCTTCCTCCATCGTGCGATATATCTTCTTTACATTGGCAAAGCTACCGAGCAGGATTAATGTCGCTCCCTTAGACAGACTGCATCTTACTCTACCCAAGCCAAAGGAATGGCTGACTGGAAGAGCTAGAAGTTCAACATCTTCCTGTGAATTACCAATAAACTCATTGATATTTCTTGCTGCAGCAACCTCATTATCATAAGTCAAAGGTACCCCTTTAGGTTTACCTGTTGTACCTGTTGTAAAAAGAATATCTGCTATCTGATTTCCTTCTGGAAACAAAGGTGTAGAGAAATCAGCAGATAACTCTGCAAAGTCTTTCAAACTAACCTTAGCTACCTCCTGCTCACTCTCATCAAAACCAACCAGAAGATTAGCGTGCGTTTGCTTCACAATATAATCCAATCTGGTAGGATTAGTTGCTGCATCAATAGGAACTACCTTTAATCCTGCTAAGTGTGCGCCAAAATATGCATACACAAACTCTATCTGCTTGCCAGCTGCCAGAATAACAACATTTCCTTCGTTTTGTGATAATTGAGATTTGAAATAATCTCTTGCTCCCAATATGCGTTGACACAACTGAAGATATGTTGCAGATTTCTTTCCACTCTTTACAGCTACCTTATCGGGCTGTACGGTTGCCCAGTGCCATATTTGTTTTTCGATACTTTCTAACATATAAATATCCTTTGCACTATATTGTTCTATTGTATCGTCTCTTAATATTCTCAGAACTCTAAGTTAATATTATTCTGTCAAATCTTCAATGAGACTAACAATATCAGATACATCCTCCAAGTCCATAATCATATCAGATGTAATCTTCACATTAAATTCCTTCTCCAACTGTGAGATGATCTCAACATTATGAAGAGAATCCCACTCATCTGGCTCACCGATTTCGGTATCCATCTCTATTTCTGTTGTTGGTACATTAAGTACACGTGCAATCAATTCTATTACTTTTTCTTCCATTGTTTTATTTTTATCTATTATAAAATGTTTTTGTATTTATATCAAATCGGCTGCATGAACCACGCAGTTCTTGTATTCATATAATCGAATGTCCTTGCCTACGCAGCGGCGATATAGCCATAGCCTTTTTCCGGGCGGCTTGGCTTAATACCGATAGTAACGATGGCGTTCTTATCGAAAATATAGCTCAATGCCTTGCTGAGCACTCGCTGATACTCCGAGGTATTAATGACCAGGGTGACAGAACAGATTGGCTTCAATCTATCTATTGTCAATTGAATGAGGGAACGGCCGACACCCATCACATCAATAAACTGCTTTGGGTAATTGGGTGTTGACATAGGCCAGAATCGGCTGCCTACGCCGCCTGCCATGATTATAATATGAATGTCGTGCATTAATCTTGTTCTTTAAATCACTAGTGTCCCGTTAATATTTTAAAAATACTGCATAACCATCTGTATACCAGAGTAATATAAGTACTTTTGAGGTAAACCGATTTGATTTCGAAACTTAATCAAACTAACATAAGATGTTATATAAGTGTTTGAATATCAAGAAAGGAATTCCGAGAATTTGAGCTCAGATGATACTTAACGATTTTAACGGGACAGCAGTGTCTTTAAATAATAAAGATTTCTAAAATCATCCCGTCCTTCTTTGTTGATAAAGCGAGCTGCACTCGGCAATTTGAAAGCAAGCTTTCATTGCACTCATTGGCATCGCTTTTTCCCATTAAAGAAGGTATTTTTCTACCTCTCCGTCTCTCCTGCAAGGAGAGCTCCACTTTTCTCACCAAGCCTCTCTTTCCTCAGGAACGAGAGGATGTAACCGCCCTCCGGTGCTCAGAACCGCTACGCTATAAGGTTGGCGGGGCATCAAAGCCCTGCGCCATGTTGTGCGGGATGGAACCGCCTGGGGGCTTCAAAACAAAAAAGCCTAACTTATTATCTTATATAACCCAGGATGTTCAATAATGACAGGACACCTTTTATGATTCTTATGGTATAACACAGAATACCAATCCTTGAAAAAGCTATCTACAAACAAATTAGGATTATAATGATAATCTGCATCTCTCATTTTTGCCTCTTCATCTGACAGTTTCTTTATCTGTTCATCAAACTCCTGAAGAGAACTGAACTTTTTGCAATACACATAAGGTTCATCATAATAATCTTTTATTGAAGCCAAAGTCTCCAGCATGCCACGCTTATCTTCATAATAATGAAAATTATTGGCTATATGATAGTAGTTACCAATTTCCATCCCAAGTATTGAAGAAAAATACTCTTGCATAAAAGTGAAATTGAAAATGTTGACGGCACTTGCTCCCCAAAGCATATCGTTCGAGCGCATATAGACCGTTAAGTCTAACTTTCCAGTCATTCCATTACGCAAGAAATGGAGCAATCTTGTACACGGAATATCTTTGGTAACTTTCAAACTATCATCTACACCAAATTCATCTTTCATCGTATCATCAATATTGATAACAGCTCGACGAGTATTGATATCCTTACCGAAGCTATCAGCAACATACTTAAACTGATCAACCACATAAGCTTCTGATGATAATGATTTGGATATTTGATAATCCTGACGTTCTCCATCATAAGCTCGCAATCTTGGTCCATAACCAGCCCTCATATACTGGCCATCATCAGAAAAATCCAACATATGAGCCAGGTAATGCGTGATAAAATTCATGTCATTTCTACCAGACGCTAACCAAAGTGATTCAGCATAGGGCAAACATACATTCCATTTACGCTCAGGAATCGTAACAAGCCTAGCTGTCGGTTCGGTAATCTTGAACATAAATGGTTCTGGCAACTCATAACATTTCATTCCACGAGTTTCGCGAGCAACTCCATATTTAAGAAGAAGACGAGAAGAGTTTACCAGGAAATCATTAATTCCTTTATATTCGGCTGTGAACATAACTTATTTGTTTCCTTAACTTTCCATTTAGAAGGGAAGATATATTGTATCTTATCACACGAAGGCTTATATTTTTGCTTGATACGCTTATTTCCAATCAGAAGTTCCGGCATTTTAGCCCTTAAAAACTTATCGGTTTCACAAAAGCAATTCTGCAAATCCAAGAGTGTCGGTTCATGACCTTTCAAGGGTCTGAACTCTATATAACCATATTTCTTTTGCAATTCCGAGAAATGCTCTTTTGTATATCTAATGGCATCTTCATAACTATGGCCATGGGATATAAAGCACTTGTCGATACCACGTATAGCTCCAATTCCTGCTACAACAAAAGTGTTTTCATCAAAATTGATATATGGAGAATAGTTAAAGTCTATCGTATATTGATAAGCCAGGAAGCCTCCCAAGAAAGAACATCCCCTCAGTAACTGATAAATCTCTTCCAGAGAATGTGCTTTCAGTACTTTATCTATGATGCCTTCTCCGATAACCTCTTCTTTCACCATCGTCAGCCATTTCTCATGCTTTGTTGGCAGGTAGTCGTAACGCTTATGGGAGCCTGTCATCATATAGGCATTATTGAATATCGGTGCATATCTCTGCCTTTCACTCAACAAAGCACTTAACTTCTTGACATCAAAGTGCTGGATTGTAATCTCACCATAAGTTTGTTCAAGATACTCCCAGGTCTCAATCTTGTTGAAAATCTTGAAGACCAATATACGAAGAAGCATATCTTCCGGGCTATATCTTTCCACCTTATTATATATGACATGGTGAAGTAGATATTGGCTCACTCTATCACAAACCCGATATACATTGGTAAACTTGTATTCCCGAAGTATGGGGTCTTTGGTCAAAACCCTCCTTCCCTCGCATCTACGCCAGAACATATTCATCCGTTCCTGAATGAAATAGAAGTAATAGCGAAAGACTTCGTCATTGGGAATGATTGGCTTATTCGATTCCATCATCGTAAATGTCTAACTTGGGAAGTTTAAATTCTTTCCAATTACATGGGTCTCCATGAATACCTACTGTATAGTTTGATTCAAGCCAAGAAATAAAATTCTTAATTAATTCTTCAGAGACCTCTTTATAACTATAGTTCCTTGATGTACAACAGATTGACAACAATTCTTTAGGAACTTTAGGGGCATTACATCCAAAATAAAAGAAATGACGTGAGTAAAGAACATTCTTTCCTTTTACATCACGTTTCAAATGCTTTTGATTCACGGAATTATCCTTTTGAGAATGAGCGCATGGTTCTTGTATGACAACGCCATCAACTCCAGTATGATATATATTATCACCATACATCTGAACCAGCGAACCATTTAAGACAGGCTTTTTAAAAGCATATTTAGAATCGTTCCAATATTCATCAAAAGACATCCAGCCATCAACTCTCATTGCATAAATAAGTTGATTAAGCATTTTCATCCTCTTACTACCTGTTCCTATAATCCAATCACCTACTGCAAGATTCTTATTTTTTCGTATATCACCTTTACATACTGCAAGAGTCATCACACCACTAAAAGGATTAGGAGCAAGCCCATAATCGTGATTTAATTTATATCTAAAACAATGCATTTCATCTAACATTTTATGTGAATGATATTATATATCGGTTGGGCTACCGCCCCACTTGGCTTTTCTGAAGCAGGACAATCTCCCTCTATCATATCAGCAAGTTTATCAGTAGAATTCCAGCCGATAATAGGTCCGCCATATCTTTTAAAAGCTTCAGGCAATTCTACAGAGTCCTTACAACCGTGCATATAGACACCTATAATCTTCTTGCCTTGCATATAAGCACTCCTTATTTCATAGTTTACCCATGGACGCTCATGAGTATGTTCTCCTATGAGAACAATAAAGGTTCCTGCCCATTTGATAAATCCACGAAGTTCTTTAGCTATTGTGGCATCCTTTACGGGATCCTTACGATAGTCACCTTTTTCAACAGAACTATTTCGAACCGTACATCCTCTATCTGTAAGTCGTTGCTTCAAACGATGAAGCTCATCATCGTCCTCGGAATAATGACTAATGAAAACATTATGAATGTCTGACATAATCATTATTTTTTATAAGGTAACAGTAATTCTCTGAATATACTTATATAGGCATAGGAGTTTTCAAGCAGCTCATTGTGCTCACCTATTTTCTTATATAATTCTATTGATGCGCCTCCAGTGCTTGCAAAAGCATAGAATTTGGCTTTAGGATACATTGAATGCAACATGTTATATTCATCTAAAATACCATTCATTCCACCTATAAAGATTGCACATTCCGTTTGATTTTCTGTAAACATCTGCTTACGCATCGCCATTACACTTTCTTGAACACTGCCATTCACTGCTTCTGTAAAATGCACATTATTAAAGTCTTGTACTTCTTTTGGAATATTTTCTCCAAATATCTTTGACTGATAAATATCAATCAATGGCATACCTTGCTTAATGTTTTGCATCGCTACATCCCATACAAGAGGAGTTATGGCAGGATGACCACCAAAATAAAACCGTATGCCATATTGTACACAAACGGTGGTAAATGCTATAATAGCTTCACGTATAGCGAATATATTTTCAGTTCCGAAAAACTCTCTTTCTGGAGTCGGGACACTTGCTGACAAGAATATCATAAGCTTATTTTGTTATGTTGTAAGATGTGATTGGCAATTGCATATTCAACCATTGTAAATATGATTCTATACCAGGACGACAATAACTACCATTGTATATTATCTTTTTTGCGTAAGTAGAGAATAAAGGAATCTTGTCAAACATAACCTTTAGATTATACAAGTCTGTACAAGAAGGTATTCTCGTTAAAGGATAAAAACATTCATGAGTAGTATCGCAACGTAAGAATAATCCTTGATTCACTATATTCATGCCATATTCTTGACACAAACTAGCAAATTCATCCAAAACATATTGACGTTTGAATTGATATGCCTTTATTCTATTTTGCTCCATTTTCTCAATAATATCTTCTATCAACTCAGTATTTACATTAGCCTCTTCACATGACAAATTGGTTTCAATATAATCACAGAATCTATGAAGATTCTTTCTTGCATCTACTTTAAATCGAATATCCAAAACAGGAATTCTTTCACGATTGGCTATATTAAACTCTTCCATACAGTATTCACTGCTATTGAAATCTGGGGAGTCTAAAAGTATAACTATCTCGGAATCTATTAATTCATGTCGTAAATGTTCTTGGAAATCCACTCCTTCAATGATTGTGTAGGAATCTAGAAACGGATTGTATTTTCGCTTTACCAATTCTTCGTATAATTTACGAGCTAGAAGTTCTAAATCTTTACGTCGATAAGATATAAAAACCTTTTTATTGGTATCAATCAATCCAAAATAAGAAGCAACCCAATTCTTCAAACGCAGAACAGCCTCTTTATCATCTTTCATAAGAAAAAGGCCATTGATAGCCTTGAACTCACTAGGAATGCATGTTTTGAAAGCATCAGGGAACATGGTTATCGGGAGCAATGCATGATGTTTGATTATATCATTAACTATTCCCTTAACATCATTTGAGAGAATAGAGTCTTTATCTGACTGACCGAAATACAGACACAAAAAAGGTCTATTCATATTTAGTTCGTTTAATTCAACTAAACTTAATCCAGGAAGACTCAGTACACCATGAGTTAGCTCTTTCTGGTTCCAAGGTGTTCCTAATAATACAACTTGACATTTCATAAGCATCTGATATTATTATCAATTAAAAGATACTGCGTTTATACATTCAATTTCTTTACATCCATCAAGATATTGAGGAATTTCTCTTGTTACCGCCTTTGGTTGATAAACATATATAGGTTTTTCCTTTTTTTTGAAATACATAATTTCTCGTTTTGTAGAACATGAATCAATACAATTATCAGTCATTACATATAGTAACCTACATGACTGATCCATACGCATATAAAGAGCGTTCCATGTATTATTATCTTGATTCTTCCTATTCAGCATTTCTCGGTCATTTACCCAATCTATATAAACGGTATAGCCTTGTGAATTTAGTGCTGTTTTTATCAGTAAGATCTCTTGTTTATCCATTGAACTATGTGACAAAAAGACATCAAAGTTTTGATAAAGAAGACTTTGATATTTTTGGATTAGCTCCAATAATGAAGTTGGGTTCTTCTGTATATCAATCCTTTTGAGTTGTGATAAACATTTTTTCCCTTTGCGGCCTCTACCCAGCCAAGGGTGTTCACCCATTCTTTGCAGAGCATAAAAAGCCATCTGCCTCATATCACTGTTCTTTTCACATGCGGCGATTTTGTACAAAAACGAAATAGTTTCTGCACATTTAAATTGACTTGCCTCTAACAAAATAAGATAACGAGCATTTATGTCTATAGTATGCTTTCTGCGAATCTCAAAGTACGTTTTTATCAGTTTACTTACATAACCGGGGCAAACTTCTTGTATAAACACAAGATTGTTTGCTAATTTTTCTTTTCTCTTTTGAAGCTTCTTCTGCCCAGAAATAATTAACTGTTCTTTTCTTCGTACTTTTTCTTCTTCTAAAAGATGACTCTCATAATCGTTATTGTATGGGCAATGTTGAAGAAGATAACGTTGAGGATCGTAAAACTTAACAGTACGAAGCCCCTTTCTCTTCCTTCTATAATAGTCATTCTTTCTGATTTTACAAAAAAATACTATGTCCTCCCATATATGAGGAAAACATTCTTTAAAAGCTTCAATATAGTCTATCTTTGAGCACTTATAAGGAAGAATATCTTGTAATTTCTTTCTACAAGCTTTCAAATGCAGATTCTTTAGAAATAGCTTTTCACGATAGAACTCTTTTCTGTAAAAAACTGACATAACACGAACAATAAATTATTTACACAAGATGAATTAGCTCCATCACCTTTATTCTCCCATAATCCGTTTCATCGCTGCCATCATACGGAGCTGCTTAGCTGTTGGTCCTTTCTGACCTTTCTCTGCCAAGTCGAGATAGAACTTATAATTACTAGACAAAGTCTCACGTAGTTCATCAGCCATGAGCATGTGCCATTCCTGGGTTTCCTTATCCTCGTAAGTTACTACCAGATATAGCTTCTGGAGCTTGTACTGGGTCTTGCGCATCTTGCGTACTGTGTAGGGCTGGCATCGTCTTTTACAAACTCATCTTCTATCTGGAGTTCCTGCTTGTTCAAACGGCTCAAGATCTCGATTGGATTATCCAACATCTCCTGAGCTATTCGTCTAGCTGTCTCATCCTTCTCCAAATTGGGACTGACGTATAAGTCGAGCTTGTCACATGCTTTCAGCATATTGACTTTCGTTGTGCTATTGAGTAGCTGAACCAAGCGGATGCTATCAGCTGTGAAGTTCTTATTCGGAATTATAATCATAACATTATAATGTTTCTTGTCCCCATATAGCATCGTCTTTATGATAGACGAGGAGCTGGGAGCTACCCAAAAAGAAGGTTGCTCCTGGCTTTATTGAGAAATAAGATTTCATGATTTTGTATTTTTGTTCCTCATTGCAGTATCGCTCTGCACTGGTCGTCGCTCGAATGAGGAATATTTGCTTTATTCTACTTTTGATAGGATTAATAATCATATCAAGATTATAGTAATCCATATTACGTGTAATCATACGATTGCCTTCTTTACTAACTGTTCAGAATTTCCGAACAGTTGCTGACAGCATCAATTTTCTGAAGACTTACCTATTTGTCATATTCTTCTAGGAAGCGTTTGATCATGGAAGTTACGGCTTGCGGAGACCGCTTGACATGAACTATCCCAATAATTACAATTTGCTCGCCATCTATCAAATAATAGACACGGTTTGGAGCTAACAACAAGTGGCGTATAACCATATCCTGACCAGATACCCACGAAGTGTAGCGAGCATCATATATGCCATGTGTGGAATATTGAGCCAGTTCATCTGTCTTTTCCAAGATATTATGGAGAACTTTTTGAGAGGTTAATAAGCCAAAATGTTCTTCCACATAGTCCATGACTTCATCTAACTGCGTCAAAGCCAAGTCAGACCAAACTACTTCCATCCTCTTTTTGCTTTGATAAAAGACTCAACTTGCGAATTTGGAATGCAGCGACCTGCTCTATTTTCCTTCAGAGCATATTCTGCAGCCGCAATCATCACCTCACGTGGTATCCCATGAATCGAATTAGTCGACTCACTTATATCAACATCGCCCAAAGAAGACTCAATTTTAGCTATCAAGGAATATTTATCCTCAATGCTTAAATTCCTGATTTCATCCCAATAAGGAATGGTTCTATCTTGTGATACATTACTTGTCAACATAATACATTCTCCTTTATTTTAATCTTTGCCTGCAAATTTACGACTTTCTTCCGTAAATACCAAGGAATTAAGAGAAAATCTTCACTAAATAACTTTTTTTCCAACGGGTGGGTCCTTATCCACTTTTGACCTGCTCAGTCTGAGGTGTTAAATCTCACGCAGACTGCGCTGATGACGCAGATATTTGACCTATTTGGTTTGATGAGTAATCTTATCTTCTGCATAGATGAACGACTGAGGGACCTTGAAATTTGGTATCAAAGACTCGGGATTAATTGCTTCCTTATATTCCTTACAATCCTTTATCTTCAATGCTACTGCCTTCTCCCTTCCCTTATAGTACTTATCAAAGAACTTCCTGGTAACGCCAGACTGGCGTCTGGTTTCTTTCCAGATGTTCTCTGGGGTATCACAAAGGATTTCGTCTATCTTGAATTCACCGACTATCTTACTAATGGGACGACTGGCGTAAATATATACGGTATCTACCTTTTGCTTGAAGAGAATCTTGCGATATTCATATTGTTTCTCGCCCGAAAAAATCTTCTCTACAAACTCAGGCTTAATCGATAATATAACGTTCATTAATTTCTCCTAATTCTAATAACTTGTCAAACTGCGCATCGGTCAACTTGAAGAAGCCCCAATAGTTTGGGTTCAGACCAACCTGCTCTTTCATCACTTTATTGATGACCTTCTTGGTGAAGGCTATGTTGTACACCATCTTAACAACAGTGAAGTGGTTCTTTGTGCGATACCAGCCTCTCAATTCTCTTTCGTTGAAAACAGAATAGCGATTGGTATATTTAACGAAAGCATCCTCGTTGGCAAAGTCCTTGATAGTCTTTACCTCGCAGACGGTACAGACTGATGTACATACGCTACGATAGGAGGCTGGTCCTTGATAGTCTGAAGTGCGGTAGATGACAAGTTTATCTCCTTCCTTCAAATCCTTGACTCCTCGCATCCAGCATATATATATCTTATAGATACTGTTGGTCTCCGATACATCCTGTATGAGGTCATACTTCTGTTCTGTTTTCAATATGGAGTCTGGGAACAGTTTTGTATGATATTCCGGATTGATAGAGAGTACATACTTTCCGGAACCTGCCTTCCGGACAAACGGATAGTCAAGCATCAGGTCGTTGACTTGTGTTCTCATGTCCTTAACCAATACATACTCGCTACTACCATCTTTGTGGTTCTTGTCTGCTATATGAGAGAAACCGAATTTCTCGAACATCGTTACCAGCTTCCGCAATTCCTCTGTCGGGAACATGGTGACATAGATTTCATCAACATCCTCAGCAATTGCCTTATCCATGATTTTCTTCATGAATCGCTCACCACGAGTGGTATGTCGGTCTTCATTGTCCACCTTGAAGGTACCCACCTTCAGGCGTTTCTTGGCAGGAAGCGCTGGGGTAAGGTCGGAAAGTTCCTCTTCCTCTATCTTCAAATAAAGAAAGTCTTTCAACTCGTTATCTACATAATAGCAATAAGCTGTGGCTCCTGCTGCAGCCTTCTTGTTATACCATTCATTAAACTCCGGATAACTGGCTCTCAATGAATCGAAAAAAGAATCATTGAGATTGATATCTGAAAATCGTTGTACTTGTAAGTCCATAGGCCTTCGTCTTAGATTATTCCTTATCTTTTTTTTTATCTCATCTGCCGGTTTCTCCTCCACTTTCTGCTCTGCCTGGCTGGCAGTGGGCGCAATGAGATTGTTTCCTCCATGAATATTGAAGATGACATGAGGATCCTGGCACTCCTTGATTTGATCAATGAGGTCATGATACTCCTTGGGCATCATCTTGCGCAGCAGACAATGCACACGGGAGATGTCGGCAAAGTGGTTCTCATTCATGAACTCCTGTGCCTGTCGTATCATGTACAAATATTTATCCTCCATACTAAACTAACCATCTAGAATCAATAAAAGCCAATTTTCAGCAGCAATTGACCATAATCCGC
>ERZ791902.1322-NODE-1322-length-12049-cov-3.684592_pt1 | contig 12049 bp, 8 predicted proteins | sample MGYA00510149_ERZ791902 | MGnify/ENA primary metagenome ERZ791902 (study PRJEB30046, sample SAMN00792060) | human gut metagenome | study: EMG produced TPA metagenomics assembly of the A metagenome-wide association study of gut microbiota in type 2...
GCCGCTAAGAATAACTCAGCGATTTAGCAACTGCGAAGTTTGAGTAATTAGAGATGGTGACATCACCGATTGCCCCCGTGTAGGTTCGATTGCCAATGTCGATGGACTGCGATAAGGCCTCCGAGCCCTCACCGATAGCAATGGCACCAGCTGCCTTCGTCATGCCAAAAAGCATTCCATATGCTTTCCCCCCAGCTTGCATCCAGGCATGTGCTCCTTTTCCTAGAGCAATGCTCTGTCCCTCCGAAAGGCCCCAATATCCAACAAGATTATGGGTGATCTCTTGTGCATCCGTGCTTTTCAAAGAGTCTTTATCATCGAAGACAATGGCACCCTTGTCGCTTGCTGGTGCCGCCCAGCTGACTCCCGGCACGCTGCCCCAGGTCAGGGCACCGGCCGCAAGGGCTACGGCGATGATGCGGGCTAGGGCTGGGGTGTTGGTGTGATCCGTCCCCTGCTGGCCGCTCTTATGGTTGCTTTTTGCGAGTTCGGACACGACGATGTAGCACTGCCGTGCTTTGCTGTAGATAACTTTGTAGATTCGATTCATTGGGCATCCTCCTCAAAGTTTCATTTCGTTCTAAAGATGCCCTAATTATGTGGCCTATGGTAGCGGTAGAGTCAATTTCGCTTTTGTTTTACATTCATCTTTATAAGTTATCATTTAAAAGTATTTCGCTTTATAATGGACGGTTTCTACATGCTCTTATTGCAAAAAAACAGCATACGACGTGTGTTTATGGCATGTCGTATGCTGTCGAATGATGATTCGATGCGATTTTCTAGGCAAGGCTCATCATTGATGAGGGTTTTCACCTGGTTTGACGGGGACTTGGAGGCGCAGGATCTCGGAGGTCTTGCGGAAGTCCTTTTTGTCGATGACGCCGATGATCTGGCAGGTGACGTCGCCGGTCGGCGTGCAATGCTGTTTCTCGCAGTATTCCCTCAGCTGGTCCAGATAGTCGGCGGCCTGCGTAAAGTCATCGAGGTAGACGCAGGCGCTCATATTGCTCGGCCAGACTTCGGCATGCAGCTGTGCTGCCGCTTCCTGCGAGAGGTTCACGCCGAGTTGCGCCGTCCGATAATGTCCCGCCTCGAAGTCGTCCAGCTTCATGCTCAGGAACGCATCATAGGGATAGATGCCGCGGGCACCTTTCTGGCGCAGTGCCCCTTCCATATGCGAGAGGTCGTAGACGACGCTGCCGAAGTCCTCCTGGAAGTAATCCCGCGCGGCAGGCTTCGCATAGACGTAAGACTTCGGGATGTACTCCATCGTGAACGTCCCTGCTGGCGGCAGATGGCGAAAATAATCCATCCATAGGAGTATCTTCTCAATTTCTGTTTTTTTCCAGAGGATTTCCTTGAGCTCTTTGTCGAGGTCGACGAGCTTCCGCTGATACGTAGCAGACAGGAAGTCGAAGTCCGAGCGGTCGAGAACCTCCTTGATTTCCTTGAGGCTCAGGCTCAACTCCTTGTTGTGCTGGATGATGTGGAACGCCGTGCTCTGCAGGACATCGTAGATGCGGTAGCCATTCGTCGGGGCGACGTTCACCGGCTTCAAGAGCCCGTTCTCGTCGTAGAGGCGCAGTGTCGCCAGCGTCGTATGGTTGAGTTCGGCCATCTGGCCGATCGATAATCGATTATTCTTCATGATTGTATCCCCCACTATTCATCGTCATGTCATCTGGACTACCTAGCCTGCTTCATTCCCGTGAAAGCCCGGTCAGCGAATCCAGCGATACATGGTAGAACTCCGCAAGCATGATGAGCCGCTCGATGGGCAGCTTGCGCTTGCCGAGCTCATACATGCCATACGCGACCTGACTGCAGTGGAGGACCTTGGCGACATCCGCCTGAGAGAGGTTGTTGCGCTCACGCAATTCCTTCAGCTGTCTCGACCAGATGCTGGGGTACTGGCGCCTCGTTTTCCCATTCTTCTCAGATTGACATTGCGCCGTATCGACGTACCCCCCCCCGTGCACATTTGTGCTCTTCGTACTTATAGTATGTACATCCATATTGTAAACCATCCTTCCTATTTTAAATATCTCCCTCTTGATTCTCGCCAACCATGTGCATAGCTCACACCTAATACACGTTTGGTTTTATCATAGCCCCTATCTTAGGATAAAGGTCAAGATACTTTTTGTTTTGATTTGGGCCGACTGATTTTTTGCTCGCGCACAGTGATACCCTCATCACTTTTCCTATTTTACCACAAATCTTGTTCAATGTTTTCTAATTTTCTGCCTGTTTTTATCAAAAATCATACTAGATAGCATTTTGTTATGTAACTGGACAACAAGAAGGCCTTGCAGGCAACTGCCCACACGGCCTTCTCACTTCCTATGCATTATCTTGCTATGCTTGATCACAGAGCCCCGCCAGGTAATCCATTGAGACGTGGTAGTACTTGGCCAGCTTCACGAGGTTCTCGACCGAGATCCGTCGCTTGCCGAGCTCGTACATGCCGTAGGCAACCTGACTGCAGTGGAGCACTTTGGCAACATCCGTCTGCGACAGGTTGTTCTCCACGCGGAGTTCTTTCATCCGCTTGGACCACGCGGCGATGTTCTTTGCCATGCCTGAATCCTCCCTTTTGCTTCTCATGGACTACCTCAGTCCTTGCTCTTGTCGAGCTTGGCAAGGATCTCCGTCATCTTCTGCTCGAGTGCATCGATGCGCTTATCCTTGTCGGCATTGTCCTTCTTGAGCTCGTCGATCTCCTTCGACTGCGCGTCGATGACTTTGGCCATCTGCGTCTTCGTCAGCGCATGATGACCCGAGCCGCCTGGGCCGAACTTGAACGTCACGCCCGCGTTGATGCCCGCATCGCCGTTGCCGAACGAAACACCGAAGTTGACCATGCTGTTCTCATCCGGCTGGTAGAATGCACCGACCGCGCCCGCATTCGAGTTGCGGTAATGGCCATAGCCCAGTGCGAACTGTGCCTTGTCGTCCGGGTCGAACTCCTGCATCGGATGCAGTGCCGCCAGAGCATTGCTGCCCGCCGCCGCACGGCTGATGTCGTTCTCGACGTGGTTGTACTGCATGTTCATGTCGTGATAGATCTGCTCGTTGCTGGCCGACGTGATGCCATTGACATAGCCGACATTCGCCGCGCTGTTCGGGTCATTCACGTCGCTCACAACACCCGTGATGACACGGCCCGTGGACTTGCCGTCCTTATCCTTGCCGCTGATGTCGATCTTCGTCGCCGTGCTATTACCGCCGATCTGGATCGTATCACCCTTCGCATTCGTGTGGATGAGGTCGCTCGTCGTCTTGAGGCCCGTGTCCAAATTGGACAGGTTCTGACCGACGGACTGGCTGCCCTTGATGTAGGAGCCATCCGTATCGACATGGACTTCCTTGTAGAGCGTGTCGCCAGAGATCAGTCCCGTATCGCCAGAAGCGACCTTGCCCTTGCCCTCGACATTGACAGCGTACTTGGTCGGCGTGGTATTCGTACCTTCGGTCTTCGTGACTGTCGTATTCGTACCATCGACAACCTCGACCGCATCCTTGGCGATGTTGTGGATAACCTGCTGGCCCTTGTCGCTGATATTGTCAAGGTCCTTGCCGGCTTTGCCATCAAGGCCCGTCGTGATGTTGCTCACCTTGCTATCGACCTCCGTCTTGCTGTAGGTCTGGTCTTTCGTGTAGACGTCCGACTTATTGGCCTTCGTATCGAGCTGTTTGTCAACATAGGTCTTATCGGCCTTCTTGTTGAGTTCCTGATCGACATAAGTCTTATCGGCTTTCTTTTCCAGAGCCGTCGCGACAGCATCGCTGGTTACCAGCTGTTTGTTGTCCTTGGCTACCGTATTCGTGCCGATGGCCGAAGCCCAGGATTCCTTGTTCTTGTTGATTTCAGTATCCGATGCCTTGTTGCCATTCGCATCCTTCATGTTTTCACCGATGTTGGATGCATCAACGTTGGCTTTGCCTGCCAGCTTCGTATCCGTTGCTGTGCCGGCATTCGTGATAGCGTTGTTGATAGCCGTGTTGACCGTATCACCCGAAACGAGGTTCTGGTCGCCAGCAGCTACCTTGCCATCATTCTTCGCCGAAACAGTATACGTCTTGTTGCCTGTTGCAGAATCAACATCCTCAGCTACTGAAATCCGGTCACCAGCCGCAACCTTGACGGCATCTTTCGACAGGTTCTTGATCACTGTCCGTCCTTCATTCGTGATGTTGGACAGATTCTTCAATTTCGTGATGTCACCGACATTCTTGGTGATGTTCGTCGTGTTTGTGCTAATGCCATCGGTATTCGTCTTGACCTGTGCATCCAGCTTCGACAGATTTTCAGCGGTCGTCTGGGAACCTTTTACATATGTACCATCGGTGGTAGGACGGAGTTCATCATGGATTGCCTTATCCGTGACTAACATATCCTTCGGTGTAGCGATATCACCTGTACCGAGCGCAGCACCCCAGGCTTTTTCGTTCGCCGTGATGTCTTCAGCCGATGCAGTATTGCCATCCGCACCTTTCAGATTCTTACCGATGTTGGTGGCATCGACATTGGCCTTGCCTGCCAGCTTCGTATCCGTTGCTGTGCCGGCATTCGTGATAGCGTTGTTGATAGCCGTGTTGACCGTATCACCCGAAACGAGGTTCTGGTCGCCAGCAGCTACCTTGCCATCATTCTTCGCCGAAACAGTATACGTCTTGTTGCCTGTTGCAGAATCAACATCCTCAGCTACTGAAATCCGGTCACCAGCCGCAACCTTGACGGCATCTTTCGACAGGTTCTTGATCACTGTCCGTCCTTCATTCGTGATGTTGGACAGATTCTTCAATTTCGTGATGTCACCGGCATTCTTGGTGATGTTCGTTGTGTTTGTGCCAATAGCATCCGCATTCGTCTTGACATGTTCATCAAGAGTTGTCAGGTTCTGGCCTGTCGTCTTGTCTGCCGACACGTAATTCAAGTTTTTACCCGCTTCGGCAACCGGCTTATTGTATGCATAGACCGTCTTTCCGGTTACTAACTGGCCGTTATCAGCAGCGATGCTGCCCGTACCGATGGCTTCACCCCAGGCATTTTCGTTTGCAGTCTTTTCTGCATCAGCTGCCGCAGTCTTGCCATCTGCTCCTTTCAGATTCTTACCGATGTTGGATGCATTGATGTTGGCTTTCATGCCTTCCAGTTTCTTCAACTGTGCGACGTTGACGGCATCGGTGTCCTTTGTACCGGCTGCCAGGCCATTGATCTGACGGGTTATTTTTCCATCAACGTCACCAATAGATACAGCTGCTTTAGTAGCCTTCCAAGCAATACCATTTTCCGTTGAATCTTTGCCGGTGGCAGGATCATATCCTTCGACAGAGGCTGCTACTGTTGCTTTGGATCCGCTGCCGATGGCTACACCGTCAGCGACAAGTGCATTGGCATTCTGACCAAGAGCAACGGCATTTGTCACTTTATTTCCATACACTCTAGCATATCTGCCGATAGCAATGTTACTTCCGGAAACTGCACTTGCTACGGATCCGATGGTGACGCTGTCGGCTCCTGCCGAGGTATTTGCACCAATCGATACGGCGTTGCCGCCGGCTGCCTTAGCAGAAAGACCGATAGCCACTGCATTATCTGCGCCTGTATCGCTGGCTGCATTGGCATTATGGCCGATGATGACTGCATCAGAACCATTGGTTACCGTATTTGCAGTATCACTGGAACCGATAATCACAGTGTTCTTCTTTCTATCCAGGGTATGGTTGTCGCCAATGACAATATTGGACTGATTGGACTTTTTGATTGGTTTAACACTGTTGTCATCATAGCTGTCACCGGTAAGCGTATTGTTAGCACCGATGATGTAGTCATGCTTGCCGTTGATGACTTCATTGTTGAAGCCATCGACGTAGTTGTACTGTGACGACTCCTTGTCATCATAATCCTTGATGGCCGTCTCTTTTGAGGTGTCTGTCACCCATTCGCCCTTGGCATTCTGCACCTGGTTGCCTTTGACGGTATTACCGACACCGACGACCTGGGTCATATAGGCACTTTCAACGTTGTTGCCGCCGCCCATAACCATAACCTGTCCGCCGCTGGTCGGAACAGCTTTCTGTAAAGCCTCATCTAGCTTTTTAACATCCTTACTCAAAGCAGCCTTCATAATTTCAGATGCATTCGTATCATCAATCTTCCGATAGGAATTGGTAACCGTGTTACCTGCGCCATAGATAATCGCGGCATTTGAGTCAGTCGTCGCATTGGCCTGACCAACGATGCTGTTGGCTACACCACTGAAAATTTTTCCGGTATCCGTGTTCTGGTTGATGTTGAAGGTACCATAGGACAGAGCCGTAGCACCACGGAGATCATAGAGTCCCGCTGAGTTCTGATTGATGACACCGGAATAGGAACCGGCTACCGTCGAAGCAATGCCATCTGCATGCGTGTTGAAGCCAGCAGCGATACTGCCCATACCCTTAGCGCCATTGTTCTTTTCGTTGCTGTAATCCTTGCCATTGAAGTTTGTAAGCTTTGGCAGTGTTGTTTCATCCACAGCATAGTATTTGATGTTATGGTTCGGCTTTGTCAGTGCATCTGTATTGGCTTTTACCTGGGTATCCAGAGCACTCAAATTCTGGCCTGTCGTCTGGTTCAGCTTAACATAAGTGCCATCAGCATTCGGTTTATCGTAGTTGTACAACGTCTTGCCGGTGATCAGCTGATTAGAGTTGGAAGCAGCACCAGCCGTAGTCAGTGAATCTACTCCAAGTGCTTCGCCCCAGTCGTCTTTACTCTTGTTACTATTTCCAATGTTGGATGCATCAGTTTTCGCGTAGTCTTCTAGCTGTTCCATAGCTACAGCATCATGGGGGTTAATGCCATCAGCCATGTTTACAACACGACGGTAATTTGCGGCTTTAGTCGGTATATTGACGGCATCAGTGGTTTCAACTTCAGTACCATTAGCATACTTCTCAAAAGATATAAATTGCGCTTGCGTCAACGTACCATTCTGAAGTGCTGTATTTACTTTATTAGACAGCTCCATGAATTCAGGATTGTTTGCTAACTTTTGGATATCTTGCGCATAGGTTGCACTTCCAAGCGAACTAACTATTACCAAATCCTTGAGGCCACTTATCTTAGACCAATTTTCATCATTCGTCACATCAAAGCCCAAAACATTATTAATGGCCGTTTTATCTGTATCGCTTAATGAAACAGAATGGGTAATTTTTCGACTCTCAGGAATATTCACTGCTGGGATATCCGGATTGCCAAAAGATACGACATTATCCTCTGTAGCTACTGCATTAGATCCAATGGCAACTGAGTTAGTCCCTGTAGCACCTCTACCTCCATAATTTGAATCATTCTTATCCGTTCCGTAAATGCCACCAATATATTGTACTTGTTCTCGCGTAACAGCATCATGATTATCAATACCATCTGCTACCTTTACAAGTCGATTATAATATGCATCATCATAATGATTTTCTGTAACGGTTGGAGTCTTGGTGTAATCATTAGAACCATAGTCTATGGCATCATGGGTTGGATCTTTATCTTCTTCCCAATTTACAGTATATCCGGATACATCACCCGCATCATGTCCAAAGGAAATGGTCCCTGCCTCATTTGCCGTTGACTGATATCCTATGGCAGATGCGATATCTTTATAGACAGGTAAAATTTCATAATCGGAAAAATTAGCCTCAAGTTTTGCTGCTCCATCCGTAACAACTGATTGATATCCAGCTGCTAATGCCAGATACGCGGTTTTTCCTGTAGACCCACCTGCAAGGCCAACCGAACCAAGTCCCTGAACAACAGATCCTTCTCCTCCAAAGGCAGAAGCATCACTTAAGCGTTGATCTGTCCAACCATCTTCCATTTCACCTAAAACAGTATTGTATCTTCCGCCGGAAACCAGTGTATCTCTACCCCATGCTACATTCTGATAACCACCTGTGACCATTGCATGGTACCCGTTTGCTGTATTTCGATAGCCCCCAACAACAGTTGTTATGCTTGAGCTGTATGGATCTCCAAGGGCTCTATTGTCCCAACCGCCTATCACCGCAGAATAGTCACCCACGGCTATATTACCATGGCCTCCACCCACAAACGATTTCGTACCACTAGCTGTATTATACGCACCGCCAGTTACTACAGAACTTTCTCCTGAAGCAGTATTACCTGTACCGCCAAGATTGGCAGAATAAGAACCCGTGGCAACATTGTTATTGCCTCCACCTATGAATGATAACTTTCCACTAGCGTGGTTGCCATATCCACCGGCTATTACAGAAATGTTCCCTAAAGCAAAATTACTTTCACCACCAAGAGTAACAGCGTAGTCACCTGCAGCACCACCATATTTGCCATCATAAGTATTGCTAAAATCACCACCAAGAATCAACCCTGTACTGGAGAGTTGAGCATTCATGTTATTCCCTAGATTATGATTTACACTGATAGTATTCCCATTTGTCTTATCAATTTTAATGCCCCAGCCTTCATTATAAACACCTGCTTTATCGGAAAGAGCTTTTAACTGACCGATAGTAGCTACATCAGAATCAGCGGCACCGTCGGCAACGTTGGAAATGCGGCGCAGGGCACCTGTTTTACCGACAGATACATAGGAATCTGCTGTTTCTTCAGTCAAATATGCTTTCGCCGTATCATCTGCAACGGTACGAAGGTCGGTGGAGGCATCGGAATAAGAGCCAATGGCGATATTGCCATTATCAGCATTGGCTCCATAGCCAATAGCGACAGATGCGCGCTGGATATCCGGCTTACCATTTAACGTGATACTTCCATCACCGCTGGGGACTCTTAATTGGATTCCATGCTCTGTTGAATCTTTATCATACGAATTATTAGCGGTTGCATTTGAGCCAATAGCAATAGAACCGTATCCTGTCGCATCAGACTGATACCCTACAGACGTTGCCCAGTAACCCTTATCCGAAGTTGTTGGCATAGTTTTCCCTCTAGGCATTCCTGGGCCACGACCAACATAGACACTCCCCAATGATGTAGACGCGTCACGATCGCCAATTGTAATGGTTCCTTCACTAGCAACGGCTTTTAAACCAATTGTAATGGAATTATCACCATGCGCACCTTGTCCGTCGTGGTTAGCATAATCAGAATCTTTAAATAAACCATCTGTACGTTCTACACCGACGAAGTTTGAGCCAGATGTCTTTGTCGTCGTTATTATGGCAGCATCTGCTGTCGCAGGGAATAGGGCAGCCTCAATTGAAAAGCTCCCCAGCGCGACCAGCACGGCGGCTGTCAACATGGCACTGCTCTTGGCCACGCTGCTCTTTGTGTTGCGGCCATGGCTCTTGGCGATCTCGGAGACAACGACATAGCATTGCCTTACCTTACTGTAGATGACTTTGTAGATCTTGTTCATGTTGCATCTTCCTCCAACATTCTAAATCATCACGTGTTCGAACATGATATGAGTATTAAACTCTAAGATACCCTTAGAATAGAACCTGATGTTGTAGGAAGGTCAAATCATAGAATGAGGGATGCCACAAACGGCTCTTTTTTGCTCCCAAAGACGATTTTCCTTCATTTCATCGTCCTCTTATTGACTTTTCATGCAAATTTTACATTCATTTTGGGAGTTGCAACCCATCTTTATGCAATTGCTTGCCATCATTTTGTTTTAAGATGACAATGGTATCTTAATGCGATAAAAACATTTTGTGTTATATCGTAGGCAGATAAAAAATCCGCTCAAAAAATAATCGAAACTTTTTGAGCGGATTCTCTTATGATGCCTTTGCTCATGCGGCCAACACAAGTGAGGTGTTCGACATGGTCAACTTCAAATGGAATCAGAAACGCGCACTCGAAGAAGTCCGCAAGATTGCCAAGGATAACGGACTGGCTTTCTGACAGAGCGCAACGATGAGCAACAACTGCATAAAAATCAAGAGGCATAGGAGCCGTGACTCCTATGCCTCTTGTCGTACTTGTAACAAACTCTCTTGCTGTGTCATGGAACGGAGCGGAAGGGGCCTGCGATAACGTTCCCCATGATGGGCCGCACACACTCGTCCTGTTTCTTCCCTGTTGCCTGGATCCGGCGCAGATGTTTCACGTTGTGTCCTATCTTGCCCGGACGATTCGGCTTCTGGAGCAGCTCAAGCATGTTGATCTGCTGCAGGAAGCTCTTGAGTGTGCCGCTCTTCCTCGCCCGGCGGATTTTCTGCGCGAGCAGGAGGAGGACGGCGTCTTCGACTTTGGCGAGGTTCGCATTGCGCTGTGGGCCAAGGCCGAGTTCTTCTGCCATTCCGATTTTCCTGAGGTAATCTGCGAGGCTGCCGCGCGCGAAAGCGAACGCCATCCTCTCGTGAAGACGGACTGCTGCACGTACCATGATTCCGTCCAACCGTCCATCAAAATCAGCATGTCTCATAAGAACACACCCTTTCTGATGAATCAGAATCATCGTTTTGCTTGTCCTACCAGAAGGAGTTGCCTTCTGGCAATTCTTTCCTAGATTCTTACTTCGAGGTAAACGCGAAAAATCCTGCCGAAATCCGTGGATTCAGCAGGATTTTTTATTTGAACAGTCGGTTAGTTCCAGCACAGGAAGAAGTGAAAGGGCTTGCCAACGCTCCGCATGACGGTCGGCTAAACCTGTTTTTTGTCCTCGATGGCAACCTTACCAAGGTGCTAAACGCGCTACGCTTGAACGACGCACCTTGGCAAGGATTCTGGTCGACAAAAAACAGGTTCTTCACGCCGTCCGTCAAAGCTCCGCTTATGGCCAGCCCTTCCCCTTCTTCCTGAAGCTGCTTTGGTGCAGCCTCGCTTCCCGCAGCAAAGCGCAGCTTTCTCAAAAGATGTCAACAGACGCACCTGAGGGGAGGGGGACCTTTTTCGCCTGCAGGAGCGCAGTGACCGCCCGCAGGGCTGGTCCCCAAACGCAGACAAGCAAAAGAGATGGATGTCAGAACGCCGCGGCAGGCGGCGAATCAGCCAAGATCCGCCAACAGACCATGGGGACCATTTTAACGGAGCGACGAAGCCGAAAAAGGTCCCCCTACCCCTTTGCTGACTTTCCTGAGTCGTCCTCCATAAAAAAAGAGCCCCTTGCGGGGCCCTTCATGGGGATACATCAAATGGGATAGGGAATTCGGGGTATTTGGGGTAATTACTTCGTGTCCATGATGGCCTGCGGGCCGCGGTCGCCGGTGCGAATGCGGACGGCATCGGTGAGCTCGTAGACGAAGATCTTGCCATCGCCGATGTTGCCCGTGCGCACGGCTTTCTGTGCGACTTCTAGCACGCGCTCGACCGGGATCTCGCAGACGACCGTCTCGAGTTTGATCTTCGGCACGAGGTTGATGTCGTACTCCTTGCCGCGGTAGACCTCCGTGTGGCCTTTCGACAGGCCGCAGCCGAACACCTGGCTGACGGTCATGCCGAGCACGCCGATATCGTTGAGTGCCTGCTTGAGCTCCTCGAGCTTGCTGGCACGTGTGATGATTTCTACTTTCGTGATCTTCATAGCTGCCTCACTCTTTCTGCGTACTTAAAATCGTGTTTGCGAGCATCTCGCTGGAGTTCTCGAGGGAAGCGATCGGGCTGCCGGCCATCATGGCACTGGCATAGCCGCGCTCGCCGTGCTCGACGACATCGAGACCTGCGATTTCTTCCGTCTCGTCTGCACGGACCTTCATGAAGTGGCTGACAATCTGGAAGAGGATGTACGTGCCGACGATGGCAAGAGCATAAGCGACGATGACCGAGATAATCTGAGCGAAGAGCAGGTGCGTCTCGCCGTAGAACAGGCCGTCAGCACCAGCCGGGTTGACTTCCGTCGTAGCCCAGAGGCCCGTGGCGATCGAGCCCCAGGTACCGCCGATGCCGTGAACACCGAAAGCATCGAGCGAATCATCATAGCCGAGCTTCTCTTTGAGGACGGCGACAGCGAAGTAGCAGACGATACCACCGATAAGACCGATGGCGAGAGCCGGCATCGGCTTTACGAAGCCAGCTGCTGGCGTGATGGCGACGAGGCCGGCGATGCAG
>ERZ791902.1324-NODE-1324-length-12028-cov-3.542638_pt1 | contig 12028 bp, 13 predicted proteins | sample MGYA00510149_ERZ791902 | MGnify/ENA primary metagenome ERZ791902 (study PRJEB30046, sample SAMN00792060) | human gut metagenome | study: EMG produced TPA metagenomics assembly of the A metagenome-wide association study of gut microbiota in type 2...
CCACGCCAATGCCGGCGGTGGCCGCGGCTGCGAGACGTATGCATTCAGCAAGTGTTCATGGGGCCATGGCCTCGCGACCATCGTGCAGAAGTCAGTGCACCGGGCCGTTAGCCGCCTCGACAAAACTTTCCCCGACCGCGGCGTCAAGGTCAACCCCGACTTCACTGTGCTGAGGCGCACCGCCATGCCCGCCATCCTCGTCGAGACCGCCTTCCTTGACAACGATGAAGATATCCGGCTGCTGCTCGACTATCCCGCCGTCTTCGGCCAGGCTATCGCGAGTGGCGTCGACCAGTTCCTCCGGGCACATATCACGCCTGAAGGAGAGTTGATCTACGAAGAGGATGAGCCCGCCCCGATGCTCTGGCGATATGTACCGGCGCATATATAATAGGAAGCTTTTGTCCAGGATGTGTCAACTCAAGTGTCAAAATCTTCTTTAAAAAATCACTTGCTTTTGACATGTCAATCCCGTACAATAAAATCAAGGCAAGGGAATAACCCCCAAGCCAACAGACAGTCCGCCTGGCCTCGCGGCTGTCTCTGAGGCCACCTCTATCCCACTTATTTCTGCCATTGAAAGGAGAATCATCATGGCTACGCAGCGCACGAACATCACGACGTCCCTCAAAATCAAGGTGGAGAACGGCACGACGAACACGGGTACAGTCAAGTACGCGACGCGCACGTTCAGCTCCATCAACCCGGCCATCAGCGACGAGGACCTGCTCGCCGTCGGCCAGGGCCTCGGCGCCCTGCAGTCGCACGATGTCGGCGACATCCAGCGCCTCGAGAACGCGACGATGATCACGGGCTAAGCCCCATCCCCTCTGCCTCTAGACCACGAAAGGAGTCCTCACCATGAAACGCACGCTTGAAATCGAATTCCTGCTCGACAACGCCAAGACGAAGACCATCTCCCTGCTCGACCCGAAGGATGACATCTCGGATGCCGCCGTCAAGGCCTGGGCCGATAACGTCGTCGCCAAGAAAGCCTTCCTCGTAGGCGGCGCCTTCCCCGTCGCCTACAAGGGCGCGAACGTCCGCACCGTCGAGGTCGAAGAGCTCGCCTAAAACCGGACTAAGCCCAGTCAGCCGATGTGTCATCCCTCCGCGCATCGGCTAACTCCTACCAGCCACCCAACTCCCCCTCTTCGCCAAACCTTCGCCATCACTCCCCCCAACAAGTAAAGTGACAAGGTGATCCCCATGGAACAGAATCTCCTCACCGCAATCTCCAGCGTCGGCTTCCCCATCGTCGTGACGCTCTACCTGCTGACCAGCTTCCAAAGGTCCATGGACCGCTTCACCGACCAGCTCAGCGAGCTCGTCAAAGAGCTCCAGCAGCAGCGCCATATGATCCACTGACACGACGCCGAGATTGCCCCGCCAACCCAAAAGCCGCCCTGCAGCATAACAGTTGCAGGGCGGCTTTTTATCACGAAAATATTTATATCATATATCATTTTCAGACTGTAGCGTTAGGACAGCTTGACGCAGGGTATCTGTATCACCTACATTTCCGGGGAAAATGATGTAAGGAATCTGCGGGAATTTACTTTCGCTGCCCGTGCGCCAAACTGGAACACCGGGACAAATTTGGCCGATTACCATAGCCTTTTGTACATGAAGCGCCTTGGTGGCAACATCGCTGGACGTAATACCGCCTTTCGCAATTACGTAAGAAGGTGTAATGGACAATCTTCCCACTAGCGACTGCACAGCATCAGAAATCTTCACCGAACGAGCTAGAGCTGACTCCTTCGTATCGTCTGGCAAGGTCAGGACTTTGCGTTTGGTATAGACGACAGCAGTCTTTCCCGCTCGAATGATTGCTTCTTCCTTTTGCAGGATGCGGTCCACCTCTTGGGAAAATAGATTCGGTTCTAATACTAGATCTGAATCGAGTTCCAGGAACTCAAGTCCAGGCAAGCCTTGTAATGCCTTTAATTGGGCCGTGGTCTTGTCCGTGTGAGAGCCGACTACAATCACTCCCCCACTTTGCTGTGTCGCAGAGCTTTCCTCTGAAAATAGTTCTGCATGCGTCAGCAAAGGACGATCTTCTATTCCTCCCATCTCCTTTACAAAAGCAGCCGCCGTGCGGAACAGGAAATACTTGCCACGAGACATGGCTTCATAAAGTGCCAGGACAAAGACACGAACATCGTCTTGGGTAACGGCGTTGACAATCACTTTTCCAAAATCATGAACTTGGCATAGCCGTGCAGCAATTCCTTCTACATCTCCTTGGCGCAGTTCTTCAATGGAGATGGACATAACCGTCTCTCGCTTGTAATCTCCCTGCGTCTTTTCTTCAACATAATCACGCAAGTTTGAAGCGTGATAGCCAAACGTCTGGTCCTTAGCAAATTCGGTCTGTCCAGCTGGCACTAATTTTTGACCATAACGAACGTAGTGTACATCACCAAAAGTGAAACGGCCGCCTTCTTTGAAATAAGGGCAAAGAATTTCACCATCCACACGTTTGGTTGAATGGGATTCCAGTGTTTCACGTAGGGTCTGTGTCTCTAAAGGATAATGTCCTCTCAAAGTAGAATCGCTACGGCTGATGATCAAAAAGTCCTTCTGCAAACGCTGTGCTACCTTCAGAATTCGCTCAGCGATTTCCTGATGGACTTGTTTGGTTTTCCTTGCAGAAAAGCTGCGTGAATTCGTCAGGATATAAAAGAGTTTCTGTTTTTCGCGGAATCCTTCTTCAATAGCAGATTCAGACCAGTCCGTAAAAACAGACACATCATGCAGAGTCTGTACCCCAGTTGGATCATCATCCAACACGATGATCTTATGTTTATCATGCTTACTCGCTGCAGCTAAGCGTCCTTTCAAATCAGGAAAGTTCAAAGTTGGAAATGTATCAAAAATGGAAATATCGTAGCTAGGACTCTCTTCATATTTTTTCATATCCATCACGATTCATCACTTCCCTATCTTGAAATATGCCCGTCCTTCTTCCGGTGTCATCGGCATTTTATCCATGGCATGCAGGAGATCTACCGTCTTTTTTACTAGTGGAAGATTCGTCGAAACCTTTGTATCAGGATCCAGATAGTCGCTATCTTCAAAACCGATACGGATTGTTTTTGCGCCCATACCAGCAGCTGCGGCAATGATTGAGAAATCACGACGATTAGCATGCGTGATTCCCCACAATGCATGATCCGGTATCATCTGGATCATAGTCGCTAATGCCTGTGGTGTAGCAGGTGCTTCTCCTTCATGCCCCAATACGATACTAAAAAGCACTGGTTTGACAAAGTCATATTTCTCCATGAACCGTTCCATTGCATAGGTATGGCCAATCTCAAACGTTTCAACTTCAGGTGTCTTCTTATTCTTTAAAATCTCACGAATGCAGTAATCCACATCATCCAGCGGGTTACAATAAACTTGTCGACCAAGATTAGTAGAACCGACATTCAAAGAACAAGCCTCTACCGAATCCAAATACAAGGGAGTGCACCGTTCTTGAATATTCAGGTTTGATACGCCACCCGTCGATGCTTCAATGATCATATCGGTGTTCTGACGAATCAAATCTAAAGTTTTCTGAAAAAGAGTAGTGTCTGTGGTCAGATTTCCCTGCCCGTCGCGAACGTGCAGATGTACCATAGCTGCACCAGCTTTCCAGCAAGCAATCACATCCTCAGCAATTTCTTCTGGAATAATCGGATGATTCTTCCCACTTACCGGAGCTACTGAAATCAAAACTTTATCCATTTTTATCCTCCAGTTCCTCAGCCTGGAAGATAATCAGATGGTTATTAGAGCTGATCTTTCCAGAACTGATAATGACTTCTAACAACAGTACCGATATTTGCTTGATCTTTGCGGCAAATGACATCGACAAGCTCCTCGTGCTTGCGAATCAATTCATCAATGCAGTGCATCTCGATGATTTTTTTTGTCGTCTGGATGCGTGATACCTCAGTAATTCGATCCATATATTTGCATAAAGAAATCAATATCTCATTGTGTGTTGCCTTGACGATAAGATCATGGAATGCCGTATCTGCTACAAAAATGGCCTCTGGCGTAGCATTGTCGGCTGTCGCAACCTTACGAAGATTCTCTAATCCAGCTTCGATTTGCTGCAGCATCTCATCATTCCATTTATCCATCGAGAGTTGTATACTTCCTGCATCAATGATCTGACGCATATCTAAGAGACTCTTTGACGAATCTTTTTGCAAGATAATCCCGTAGATGACTGGATATAGCATTTTTTCGCTAAAAGAGTCCTGTATATACGTTCCATCTCCACGATGGATGGATAAGACTCCATAGGCTACCAAAATCTTGATTGCCTCACGAAGCGAGCTACGACCTACCTGTAATCGTTCACAAAGCTCCATTTCACTAGGGATTTTATCTCCTGGCTTGAACTCTCCTTTTATGATGGCTTCTGTGAACATATCGATAATCTGTTCGACCAAGGGTTTACTGTTCAGTTTCTTGATTGCGTTGGCATGCATAAATCGGACCCTCCTCTGATTCCTACAGTATACCACTATTGAGAACCCTAGGACAATCTGGAGAGCCCGATTTCTCCAACTTTTATTGATTCATCAGCGACTCAGCATGTGCAGCGACCTTCATAGCGACCTCTCCATCCTCTTTAAGCCCTCCGATGCCAACGGCGCCGATCACCTTACCGGCTGGATTTTTAATAGGTACTCCGCCAGGCATGGCGACAAACTTCTCATCTGCAAAATAACAAATCTCGAGATGTTCACGCTGCAAGCGCGCTAAGAAATCAACCGTCGGCTGCCCCATGCGAACTGCCGTATAGGCTTTAGCCGGCGTGAGAGCAATTGTCAACAGTTTAGCACCATCTTCTTTCTGATAAAGGACCGTGAAGCCGTCTTTATCTACCACCGCTACACTGAACGGGTTATCACCGTATTCATTCTTCACCAAAGATTCTGCAAATTTGGCGATATCTTTAGCAAACTCAAGAGTCATATTTTCCATTTAAATCCCTTCTCAATCACATGTACGCTATATTTCCTTTACTCTTTAACCTTTTTTCAGACTGGTATTTTCGGCCATTGCTGCTTCAGCCTGCTGTTTTTCGAGACGACTACGCCAAAACGTGGCTACTGCCGGCCCCGTGATATTGTGAACCAGATTGAATATTGCTGCAGGGATAAACGCCAGCGGAGCTAGATGAGCAATAGCCAGAGCCATGGCGAGTCCACCGTTTTCCATGCCAATCTCAAAAGAAATAGCCTTTGCCTTATAGTTTGGCATTCCCACAGCACGTGCAGCAAGATAGCCAACACTCAATCCCGTAAGATTGTGCAAGACGACTGCTACAAAAGCGATCCAGGCGACACTCGCGAACGAATCTGCACTGAGTGCAAAGCCAGAGCTTGTCGTAACAAAAATAGCAATCAAGGATACAATCGGGATAATCGGGGTAATCTTATCGACAAATGACGAGAAGAAATAACGAATCGTAATACCTAAGCCAACTGGAATCAAGACAATCTTCAGAATGTCTTTCAGGATTCCCCAAGTATCAATCTCGATGATAGAGCCGGCCAGGAGTGTGAACATAAACGGTGTGATCAACGGAGCTAACAGCGTATTGACAGAGGATACTGTTACAGACAGAGCCACATCGCCCTTTGCCAGGAACGTCATGACATTGCTAGCTACGCCGCTCGGGCAGCATCCGACCAAAATCATACCGACAGCCAAGACCGGAGGAAGTCCAAGGATCTTGGTCAATGCCAAAGCAACAAATGGCATAATCAGGTAACGGAGTACAATCCCCCAACCCACATCTTTCGGTCTAGAAAATACTAACTGGAAGTCCTTGACCGATACCGTCAAGCCCATGCTCAGCATGACAGCCATGATGCAATATGAAACATACTTGGAAAGTGGCTTGAATGGTGCCGGATCAAAGTATGCAGCTACAGCACCCAGTACAATCCACAATGTGAAGTACTTGTTCATGAAAGCAACAAATTTACCGAGCTTCTCCAACATGTTTTTCGCCTCTTTCTGTCAATGCATCCGATGTTATTCTGGGAGCAGCCCTTTGGCTACCAAAGCCTTGCGCAGAGCACGAACACCAAACCGCACGCTCGAGAGTACAGGCTTCTGATATTTATCATGAATGTATTTCTCACAATACGCCATAGAGCCCTGTGCAAACAGAATCACATCGACCTGATCGTTGATCTCTCCAGCATATTTTGTCATCAACTGCTTAAATTCTTCTGGGTTCAGGCCAAAGCCACCATCAACCAAAGCATCGACCAAGGTGACATGTTTATTCATTTCACGAGCTACACGTTTCACGGTATTTTTCGTCGGTTCTAGTGTGGTCTGCAGTGTAGCCATGACGCCAATGCGTGCCCCCAGACGGACAGCTTCGCGACACATCTCTTCATCAATGCGGACAATAGGGATACCTGTGTATTTCGCAATGTCCTGTGCTGCATCTGCCACTTCACCAACAGACGAACATACATTCAGAATGGCATCTGCATCTTCCGAAACAGCCTTCATGTACATACTGATCAAACGAGCAGCCGGCGGAGCTGTTACATAACCATGCTCACGAACTTCCGCTAAGATGGAGGGGTCCTGATAGTTGGCAATCGTCACGTCAGCAGGCATTACACTTCTCAGTTCCCTTTCAAGATCCGCAATCAGCTCAGGGGTCGTACTCGTATACACAACAGCTACTTTCATGATAACATCCTCCTCATACATACTATCATTCAGTTTCCGATGCATCAGACATCTGATGTCTGATGTCTATGGCTCTATAGTATATGAACGGAGGTAAAATGTCAAGTGTTTTTTATTATTTTATATCGATAATAATCATTTGTAATTGATTAAAATTTAATTGCCAGCGAGTTTGAGCCGCCACAGTTCCAGCGCCCCTATCGTATAGCCGTCGGAGACTGTGCCGTCCTCAATCATGCTTTCCAATTCCTCTGGACTTACCTCACGGACCTCCAATATGCCCTCATGGCCGATATTGGCCTGATAATCGTCCAGCTCTGCGAGGAATACTTCAATCCGGCGGGAGGTCAGTCCGCTATCCGGCTCCAAGAAGCCAAGGGATTGTGGTGTATGCGCTACAGTTGCATGCAGTTCCTCCGCCAGCTCACGCCGGATGTTCTCGGCTGGAGTCGCGCCTGGCTCCGCATATCCCCTAGGGAAGCAGTACTGCTCAGCCCGCAATGCATGGCGGTACTGTTTCAGCAGGATGAACTTCCCCGCTTTCCATGCGACGATGACGACACCATTCCCCGCCGTCGGCAAGACCCGTTCAAAAGCGTAATACGTGCCATCCAGTCGGGCAATCGGATCGACGAGGAAGGTATTGTAGCGGCTCTGATAGATCATACCATACTTTTGATGGTAGATCTCCATCGAGCGAACCAGCTCACGCATGACTCCCCTGTCGTCCGTATCCGCTACAGGGACCTCAGCCGATGGAGCGAATAAATCTACATGTCTGTTTCGATACACCTGATAATCGCGCAGTTCCCTCGGCTTGACAAAATCAATCGGCGCTCCCTGACTGCGCGCCTCAACAACATCCGTTTCTTGAGCTGCTGCAGACACCGCCCTTGGCATCCAAAGTGCATGCCAGCCATCTCGCAGTAACGTATACATGCTGCCCAGCGCCTTGGACAGCGGCACAAACAGCGAACAACGCGCCGACAAGGCATGCGAAATCCACTCCGTGAACAGCAGGAAACAGATTGTCTCCACGATGGAGAAGACAGCCGTTCCCACGTTCATGAAGTGATCCAGCAGCAGCTTCATGTCCTGGAAGGCGAACTTCACACCGCAAGCCACCAGCAGGCAGATAAGTGAGAATAAGAGCTTTTGCCCGATGCTGGAAAAGATGGCCTGTCGGTGCACACGCTGCTGCTCCGCCTCCGCATATTCATAGCGCGGCACCGTCTCCGATTCCTCATGCGGCTGGCGGCTCGTATAATCTGCCACACGAACAGCTTCCGAGAAATCCGGAAGCTGTTTTTTCTTGTCAAACGTGATGAACCGATTCGTCTCCGTGCGCAGGAAACGTTTCTCAGCCTGGTCCCCATCCGCCCAGAGCTCCTGCAAGCGCCTCGTGAAATCAGCGGCAAAAGTCGGCTTGGGTGAATCCAGCGCACGCAACTCTTCGACGTTGTAGTGCTTCGAGGTATTGCAGATGCTGATCTCGCAAACGTAATTGTAACAGAGGTCGACCACGGCCTCTGCCAGCGGATACGCCTGACGCAGTGCCTCCGTGAGATCATCCGCCGCCACCGCATGAAACTGCCGATACAAATCGCGGTAATAGCGCGAGCGGCCATTCTGCCCCGTCTGAAAAGCAGGCAGCTCCTGTAAGATAGAGCGCACCTCTCCCCAACACGGGATAGGCAGCGATAACTGCAAGATGCACTGCATGATGTGATGGAAACGGAACGGAGCGAGCTCACTCGCCTGACGAGGGGCGATGTAGACATTATGGAGCATGCTCAGGCGCAAGATGATGGACAAAAAACTGTAGAGATTCGCCAAGATATCGCGGTGTGCTGCAATATTCTCACCTGAGCCACCCGATATGACCCGCTTCACATGGCCCGCCTCATCCTGCTCAACCTCGAGGAAAAGATCCTCCACTTCCGCATCCGAGCGGCGCCCACCGTCCAGATACTCAAGAATCTCCGACAGGTCCGAGTACATGAGACTGCGCTGGACCAGCGCAATCAGGCGCTTCTGCGTGAACTTGAGCGGCAGTGCCGAATAGATGAATCTCTTATTCGCATCGACCGTACTGAGGATATACTGCGCTACCGTGCGGATATCGCCGAACTGCGAGATGCGGATGCAGCCTTGCTCGAACAGCTTCAGGATATTGCGATAATACGCCTCATCCGTCATCAAGCTGAAAAACGCCCGCGAATCCACAAGCTGATTATAGGTGAGCACCACGACATTGCCCTTGCGGACAATCTCATCGTAAATCGCATGCTGACCAGCAATAATCTCTTCATCCGAATCGCGCACCGAATCCAATTCGAAAAGATAGACATATTTCTGCTGCATCATCGTTCTCACCATTCCAATCTTAAAGCTGCAATGTCCATTAATTATTCATTATTCTCTTCCCACAATTCATCCAACTTATTAACTGCTTGATAAAGCTGCAATAATTCAAGAATGTCCATATCGACCAACGGCTCATACATAAACGAATTAAAATGTATCTGCTCTGGTGTAACAATATTTACAGCATCAAAAATGCGAAGGATCTCTTTTCGTAAACCTGGATATAACTTCCTCATTTTATCCAAAAGATACCTAGTTTGATTACTGGTTGGTTCCTTAAAGTCCTCATTTTCATTAATCTTGTTAATTATAAATTCTTCAGTAATCAATCGAATAGCAATAGACAAGATAATTTTATATTCTAACTGTGTATCATTAGGCCCTACTTCTTTTGCCTGTTTCTGTATTAAATCAATAAGTAGTGTATTATCCTCATACTTATCTATTTTTACTTTCTCTCCTATCCCCGCAGTGTTACTATCAATCCCAAATAAATAGAACTCATACAATTTAGCGACATCTTTTACTGTGATATCTCTTGTAATGGATTTAATATGCAGAAGACTGGTTAATACATCAGAATCACTTCTTAAAAATTTATCTTCTAAAATCCGGTAATCATATCCATATTCAATGAGATTTCGTACAAACGGAATCAATGCTATAAAGTTATCTGGCGACTCCGTATGATTACGCCAAGGTGTAAAAGGATGTTTTTGATACTTCTCCTCTTGTAATTGAATTTCATCTTGATCTGTAAGTAAAGCAATCAAGCGATTTTTTCTAACAAGGTTCAATCGCGAAGCTACCGTACGATAAAAATCAAAATTATGCGATAAAACAATCAAGTGATTTAATGGATTATTTTTTAAATCAAGCAAGTATTCAATGATAGCATATTTATTCTTATAATCGAATGAATCCGCTATATCATCAATAATGTATAAAGTCTTCTGTTTAGCCAGATTTCGTTGTTCTATATCGAAAATGATATTCAAAAGATATAGAGCACGTCTCTCCCCCTGACTTAATGTCCCCAATTCCTCAAGTCGATCTCTACTAATTGCGATATCGCAAGATGAATCCTGTAAATCTGCATTATCCTTCCGAAAATAAAACTCTACTCTTGGTAAACTTTCCCCTAAGACTGCACTTTCATAATTTGCAATACGCATTTCGAATGGTACAGAAAAACGTTCATTAAATATCATTAGTGCATGTTCCCAAGGAGATTGCTTAAAGTTGCCTTTTTGTAATAATTTCCGTACTTGTTCGTATTCTTCTTTCAGTGATTGGAAGTCATCCTTTAATTCTGTAAAATAAGATTTCCAAAGTAAAATGCGCAACTCGTCAATCTTATTTTTGGTCAGATATGGGACTATATTGTGATGTGTCTCCAACAGTCTCCGTAAAGTCATTCCCTTTACATCCGATAGATATTTGGATAGTTTTTTTAATTCATCCACTCTATTGATTCTATCTGTTATCTCTTTAATCGTATTATCAAGAGTTTTTGCATCTTCTATTAGTAAATCACCATTTAAATAAAGTCGGTTTTGGTTAACAAAAAATCGATTTTTCTTTAACTCCTTACTGATTTTATCTAAGCCAGGCAAGGTAAGCTCTCCAGCTTGCAAGAAAGGGTATTCTTTACAAATATTTTTCACTTGTTCTAGAAAGTCATTGATATGGCTTTGGAATTCATCGGATAAAATTATCTTCTTTAAAATGCTTTCATCGAATATGTCATTATACTTAATATCCGAAAGAAAAAGTGTAATTTCCTCCTCTTCATCTTCTAATTTAAGTTGTCCTTCAATCTTATCAAGATTCAATAAGAAACTTCCATTTGGAAGGTGAAAATCATGGATAATAACAGATTCCAGCTCTTGGACTTTCTTTCCAGAAACAGTCTTTTCGAGTTTTAGCCCTGACTTCTTTGAGAGTGCATAAAATAACCCCATCTGTCGATCCAACAAGCTTTTTATTTTTGACTTTAAAGATGAGTCAACTAATAAGGCAGCTAAATGTTTAGACTCATAATATCTTTCATATGATTTGATGACAAACACCTCTTCAGAATTTAATTCATCACCATCTACTTTAGCTTCAATATCACCTGGTATATCAAAAATTTTATCACGTATTTCTTTATTTTTATTCTCCTGTATACACTGGAATGTATTAGAAAAAGAGGTCTTCATCATTCCATTTCTAGCATAAATTGCACATGCATTACATGATGTAAAATCGATATCACACTTCATTTTACGAATACCAAAACAATTTCTAAGCGACAAATTCAATCGATTCATCTTGAGCTCTCCTTTTTAGAAGGACTTACCTACTAGGCTCTTTTATGATGCTAATTGCACTATCGCATCCTTTAAAAAGTCTAGAGCATTACTTGAAAAGTCAAAACATTTAGCCTGAGCAGCCTCTCCTATTTTCATACCGACAAACTCATCTGTCCCCGAAAAATAAGCATGTAAGCGATTCTTATGTACCGTCCTGAATGATTTCCCCCGTTTCCCTTCCACATCTTTTACATACGACTTTGCCATATCCAACAAATCAAAGTCAGAGGTCTTATCACATGGCAACGCCAAGATTTTACAGCACAGATCTTCCAAGGTACCATTATCAAAAGTACCGTCTTCTTTCTTGCCTGGCAGTAAGACAAAACCAAACTGTATGCCGTCCTGAGTCTTAACGAATTCTCCAGTCGTAGGAATTGCAATGCTAAAAGAGGTATTCAATGTCTTTTGAATGGATTGTGCTGCACTGACAGCATCCCGTTCTGCATCTCGTACTACTAGGAATCCCTTCATCTGATCAAAATTGTCTAATGAAGAAAGAATTGGAATCCTCTTTTTCACTCAAACTTCGCAGTTGCTAAATCGCTGAGTTATTCTTAGCGGCAATCTGCAAA
>ERZ791902.1326-NODE-1326-length-12000-cov-210.125492_pt1 | contig 12000 bp, 7 predicted proteins | sample MGYA00510149_ERZ791902 | MGnify/ENA primary metagenome ERZ791902 (study PRJEB30046, sample SAMN00792060) | human gut metagenome | study: EMG produced TPA metagenomics assembly of the A metagenome-wide association study of gut microbiota in type 2...
ATAAGGTATATAGAAAGAAGCTGCAGAAACAGAAAGCCGTGGCTCGTGGATTCATAGAGAACAAGGAGGGCTGGGCTGCTGAACTGAATCACCTGGATGAGAGTGATCGTTATTTCATGGATCGTTTCAAGAAGAAGATTCTTGATAATATGGGCAATGCTGATATGAAAATGGATGATTTGGGAGCCGAGATGCAGTTGAGTAAAGTACAGCTCTATCGCAAGGTGAAGGCTATGATAGGAAAAACGCCTGCCGAGCTCCTGAAAGAGATGCGCCTGCAGAGAGCCTATACGCTCCTGATGCAGACTGATAAGACTGTAGCTGAAGTCTCGGCAGAAGTAGGCTTTGCGTTACCGGGCTATTTCTCTTCATGCTTTAGGAAGCAGTTTGGCGTTCTTCCTACCGATTTCAGAAATAAACAGTTATCTAAAAGAAAATAGTTTTCTAGCTCCTTTAAAATAAGTATTTTAAAATCTTAGCAAAAAATAAGAAAATCGTTTCATGTAACATAATTATTGTTGCAGGAACGATTTTTTTTATTCTCAAATCCAACCTTTTCCTAATTTTGCGGCAGAAATCAAAGCAATAACAATTTTTGAAACTTAAAATGTTATAATAGTATGAACAATCTTTCAAGATTACTGATGAGCTCTGCGCTCTGTACTGTTTGCACCATAGCTAGTGCACAACAAGTAAATGTAAATGGCATCGTAAAGGATGCTGCCGGTGAGACAGTCATTGGAGCGTCTGTTATGGTGAAAGGCACAAAGACTGGTACTGTTACCGACTTTGATGGTAACTTCCACGTTGAATGTGCCCCAGGTGCCACACTCGTTGTTTCCTATATAGGTTATAAGACCCAGGAAGTAAAGGCTTCGGATAATATGGAGGTAACACTTCAGGAAGATGCCAACGACTTGCAGGAAGTAGTTGTAACAGGTTATACCACTCAGAAGAAGGCAGACTTGACCGGTTCCGTGGCTGTGGTTTCAACCAAGAACCTGAAGACAAGTTCAGAGACAGACCCGATGCGTGCTTTGCAGGGCCGTGTTCCTGGTATGACTGTTACTACCGATGGTTCTCCTATTGGTTCAGGAACCGTGCGTATTCGTGGTATAGGTTCTTTCAACTCTTCTCAGGACCCTCTTTATATCATAGATGGTGTGCCTACCACTATGGCTTTGAATACCCTCAATACAAATGATATCGAGAGTATGCAGGTTTTGAAAGATGCCGCTTCGGCTTCTATCTATGGTTCACGTGCATCGAATGGTGTCATCATCATCACCACCAAGAAAGGTAAGAAGGGTAGCAAGGTTGCTGTTGACTTCTCTGCCAACCTGACTGCGCAGTTCTATTCCAACCAGTCGAAGATGAAGCTGATGAACTCCAGCCAGTATGCTACTGCGATGGCTCAGGCAGCCCTGAACGATGGACTCGATCCTGTGGCTTATGCTGCCAACTACGGCATCGACTTGAATGCAGCCTCTGGAACTCCAATCACCGTTTGGAATCCTGCTACCAACCAGTATCAGAACTATACTATCAATGGTCGATATGATGGCTACATCAATGCCAAGAAGACCATGCGATTCTCCGATACCGACTGGCTCGATGAAATCTCTCGCACAGGTTTCTCGCAGAACTACGACCTCTCTGTATCTCATGCCAATGACAAGCATAGCGCTATGTTCTCCTTGGGATACAAGAACAATGAGGGCGTCTTGAAATATACCAACTTCGAGAATATCTCAGCTCGTTTGAATACCTCTTGGAATTTAAACAAGATCGTAACCGTAGGTGAGAATTTGACGTTGACTTATACTTCTCAGGTAGATTGCCATCCGATGGAGAATGCCTTGAAGATGCCTTCCATCGTTCCGGTTTACGAAGAAGATGGCAAGACCTTTGCAGGTCCTGTGGGTAGTATGGCCGACCGTCAGAACCCTTGTCGTGAGCAGTATCAGAACCGCAACAACCACCTCGATTACTGGCGCATCTTCGGTAATGCTTTCGTAGAATTGAAGCCTGTCAAGGGATTGACTCTGCGCTCTAACTTCGGTTTGGATTTCAAGACATCGTTTATCAATGCGATGACGAATACTTATCATTCCGATATTGTCAACAATGACATCGCCAAGACAACGCTCTCGAATAACAATGAGACTAACTGGACATGGTCTAACACAGCCCAGTACGTTACCCAGATAGGCAAGCACAACATCGATGTACTCGGTGGTATGGAATTTTCCAAGCAGTCGGTTATCGATTTCTCTGCCTATTCAGAAGGCTATGCGCTGGAAGATAAAGATTATATGTGGCCAAATGCTGCAACAGGAACGATGCGTAACTCGGGTGCGAAGGTAGGCTATCGCCTGGCTTCTTTCTTTGGAAAGGTGAACTACAACTGGGATGATCTCCTCTTGGCTTCCTTCACTATCCGTCATGATGGTTCATCCCGATTTGGTAAGGCTCATCGCTGGGGTACTTTCCCTGCTGCATCACTCGGCTTCAGATTCTCTAATCTCCTGAAGAAGGATTGGTTGGATGATGCCAAGTTGCGACTCTCTTGGGGTCAGACAGGTAACCAGGCTATCGACAACAATGCACAGTTTGGTCTTTATGTAGTGGATTACGGATTAGACCGTGTAACCTCTACTGCTTACGACCTCTTCCTGCAAGGTTCAGGTACCTTCCCTTCTGGTTATCGTGCCACACAGTTGGCTAACCCTAACTTGAAATGGGAGGCTGCTACCCAGTATAACGTAGGTTTGGATTACACCCTGTTTGGCAACACCCTCTATGGTACAGTGGATGCCTATATTAAGAATGTAAAGGATATGTTGATTAATCCTGCTTATCTGGGTGCAACTGGTGAAGGTGGAAATTCATGGCAGAATGGTCCTTCGCTCCGCAACTGGGGTATGGAGTTTACCTTGGGCTATCGCAAGACCTTGGCTAATGGACTTGGCATCGACGTGAACGGTAATCTGGATTTTTTCCGCAACAAGGTTACTTATTTGCCAGCAACAACAACAGGTTCTTACACTCACACATCTAAGGAAAACCTGGTGCAGAGTGGCAAGTCGTATGGTTCTATCGTAGGTTATGTTGCCGATGGAATTTTCCAGAATCAGGAAGAAGTAGATAAGTCTGGTCAGCCAAACGCACGTGTCGGTGGATTGAAATACAAGGACTTAGATGGTAATCATATAATTACTTCAGATGACCAGACTTGGATTTTCGACCCTGTGCCAGCCTTCTCTTATGGTTTGAATATTGCTCTCAACTACAAGGGCTTTGATTTCAGTATGTTCTGGCAGGGTGTCTATGACCAGGATGTGTATAACAACCAAAAGTTCCAGACCGACTTCTGGGCCATTACTGATGGAGGTTCTAACAAGGGAACCCGTTTGCTCAATGCTTGGAATACCAACAATACTGGTTCTTCCATCCCACGCTTGAGCACCATGAACACAGCCGATGAAGGTCGTGCTTCTACTTACTTCGTTGAGAATGGTTCTTACTTGAAGTTGCGTACCTTGCAGGTGGGTTACACTATCCCAAGCAGCATCCTCTCTAAGTTGAAGATGACCAGTGCCCGTGTCTATCTCTCAGGTCAGAATCTTTTGACCATCAAGAGCAATAGCCTGACCTGTTCAGACCCAGAGAATCCAAACTGGAACTATCCACTTTCAACATCCGTATCATTCGGACTTCAGGTAGGTTTCTAAAATGTTTCATATTTTTAAAGAGAATTCTAAGATGAAAAAGTTATATACAATGGTGCTTGCAGCAGCACTGGTAGGAACATTCACCAGTTGTGATGATTTCCTGGATTACACCCCAACAGCTGTGGTTGATGAAGACAAGGCTTTCAGCGAGCCAGACAAGATGGTAAACAGTGCCTATGCGATGTTGGGCGACTGTTGGTATTCTTACCCATTCAACCTTTGGCCATACGGCGACCTTTCTTCAGACGATTGCTTGAAGGGTGGCGGTGGTACCGGTGATACCGGTTATCACGATGTGGAGATCTGGAGTACCTTGACCTCTACTAAGGGCGAACTCGACGAGTTATGGTATCGTCTCTATTGTGCCGTTTCCCGTTGCAACCGTGCCTTGGTTTCTTTGCAACAGAATGGTGAGAGCACACTGGGTGCTGAGGTCACCAAGCAGCGTGAGGCTGAGGTTCGCTTTCTCCGTGCTCATTTCTATTTCAAGTTACTTACCATGTATCGTCAGATTCCTTGGATAGACGAGAAGGTTTATGAGGATAAAACAACAGAGAGCACATCAAACACTCAGTTTACTTACGAGGAATTGTGGCAGAAGGTGATAGCCGACTTCCAGGCAGCATACGATGTACTTCCTGCTAAGCAGAAGGATGGCGGTCGTGTCAACAAGATTGCTGCCGCAGGTTATCTGGCTAAGTGTTATCTTACCATTGCCTGGGGTGATGGCTATGAGGCAACCGATGGTGTTGACCATATTAATAAGGAGTATATGCAGAAGGTTGTCGACTATACTGATGTGGTGAAGAATTCAGACTATGGTTACATGGCAGACTTCGGCGACATCTTCCTGCCTGACTATAAGAACAACAAGGAGTCAGTTTTTGCTGTCCAGACTTCCGACTATAGCGAGGACCATACCACCTTCGGACGTGCCAACTGGTCTAATATGCTGAATGGCTGTTGGGGTATTTGGTCTTGCGGATGGGATTTCCACAAGCCTTCACAGAACCTGGTGAATGCCTTCAAGACCAAGAACGGACTTCCTGAGTTTGATGACTACAACAAGACTTGTGATTATCCTGTAAATGGTGAGCCTAATAGTCAGAAATGGGATCCACGTTTGTTCCATACAGTAGGAATGCCTACCTTCCCATATAAATATGAGTCAGAATACAAGATGACTACGGCCAACTCTCGTACACCAAACGTTTACGGTTACTATACCTCTCTGAAGGAAGTACCACAGCGTTCTAAGGGTGAAACTTTCAATGGCTCTTGGCAGGCGTTTGCGATGAACGACTATGTGCTCCGTTATAGCGACATTATGTTGATGCGCGCTGAGGCTTTGATAGAGTTAGGCAATTTGGCTGAGGCTCGTACCATCATTAATGATATCCGTCAGAGAGCCAAAAATTCTGTGGATAAGCATATTGAATATGCCAAGGATCAATGTGATATAGCCCTCTATCCTGAGTCTTATTTCCAGGATAAGGAGACGGCAAGAAAGTGCCTGCGCTGGGAGCGTCGTCTGGAAATGGCTATGGAGAACGGCCGCTTCTTCGACTTGCGCCGCTGGGGCATTGCTTCTAAGACACTGAACAAGTATTTCGAATCTGAGAAGAAAGATCAGTATGGAGAGCAAACATACGCACAATACTTGAAGGATGCCAAGTTCACACCGGGCAAGAACGAGTTCTATCCGGTTCCATATAACCAGCTGTATTACATTCCTGGTCTTTATAAGCAGAACAAGGGATATGAGTAATTACCTATCGGTATTTTTAGATAATAATTTCAGAAACTTAGACAATGAAAAAGATATTTATTTCAGCGCTTGTCGCTCTTTGCGGTTTCACCGCCAGTTATGCCCAGGAGGCTTCCTTCTTGAGCAATAACCATTGCCTTTATCGCATTAGCGTAGAGAATCAGGGCAAAAAGTATCTCTTGCTTCCTGTACAGGAGGATGCTGAGATGGCTAATGTCAAGGTGATTGCCAACAACAAGCAGGTGAAAGCCTTCAATGTGAAGTTGGCTAAAGACCATGTAGATTATCTGGTTCCACTCGATTTGCAGGAGTTTGCAGGCGAGAAAGGGCTGGCTCTCGATATCCATGTCAATGGCGATTATAACAAGGAAGGACTGAATGCCCTCACTTGCTGGGAGAACATGAAGTTCTCTGATACTTTCGATATGAAGAATCGCGAGCAGTATCGTCCGGATTTCCATCACACTCCTGTTTACGGATGGATGAACGACCCTAACGGTATGTTCTATAAGGATGGCGTATGGAATCTCTATTTCCAGTATAATCCTTATGGATCACAGTGGGAGAATATGACCTGGGGACATTCTACATCTACCGACTTGGTACATTGGAAGTTCCAGGGTGCCCCTATCCAGCCAGATGCAATTGGTGCCATTTTCAGCGGTTCTGCCGTTGTGGATAAGAATAATACCGCTGGTTTGGGCAAGGGTGCTGTTGTGGCTCTCTACACTTCGGCTGGTGAGAACCAGACCCAGAGCATGGCTTACAGTACAGATAACGGCAAGACCTTTACCAAATATGAGGGAAATCCGATCATCACCAGCAATGTGCCTGATTTCCGTGACCCTCACATGTTCTGGAACGAGGACATCAAGAAATGGAATATGATCATGGCGGTTGGTCAGCACATGGAAATCTATTCTTCAGATAACTTGAAGGACTGGAAATACGAAAGCTCTTTTGGTGAGAAGTATGGCAACCATGGCGGTGTCTGGGAATGCCCAGACCTGATGAAGATGAAGGTTCGGGGCACCGGTAAGGAAAAGTGGATGCTCATCTGCAACATCAATCCTGGTGGTCCGTTCGGAGGTTCTGCTACCCAGTATTTCGTAGGTGATTTCGACGGACACAAGTTTACTTGCGACAGCAAGCCTGAGGTAACCAAGTGGATGGATTACGGAAAGGATCATTATGCTACAGTTACTTTTGATAACGCACCAGAAGGTCGCCGTGTGGCTATCGCCTGGATGAGCAACTGGCAGTATGCCAACCAGGTTCCTACCCAGCAGTACCGTTCAGGCAACTCTATTCCTCGCGACTTAGGTCTCTTCGAGTATAAGGGTGAAACTTATTGCAGCGTGGTTCCATCTCCTGAGATGACAGCAGCAAGAAGCAAGAAGACTGGCAAGAAACTCACAGAATCTTGCGAGATGGTAGTGAATCTGAAGGGAAATGCTACTATCACTTTGAGCAACGACAAGGGCGAGAAGGTAGTGATGAACTACGATGCCAAGGCAGAAACCTTCTCAATGGATAGAACCAAGAGCGGTAAGATGGATTTCAGCAAGGACTTCGCTGCAGTCACCAAGGCTCCAACCTACGGCAATATCAGCCAGCTGCGCATCTTCATCGACAAGAGCAGCATCGAGGCTCTTGATGCCGATGGCAAGATGGCAATGACCAATCTCGTGTTCCCAAGCAAGCCTTACAACAAGGTTAGTGTGCAGGGAAAGGGTAAGTATCAGATTTACGACATCAAGTAACCTCATCTGTTAAGAACTGAATCTATAAGATAATTGTTTCTAAGAGTGTTACTGATGTAACAATGTAACAAAAATGGTAGTCGATGAACGATATGTTATGATATAATGTATCGTTTATCGCTACCTTTGCAACAGCAAAAAAGAAACAATAACGCTAACAATATGAATAAATCATCAAAATTATCAATTATCCCGGTGATGCTCTGTTTCTTCGCCATGGGATTTGTAGATTTGGTAGGTATCGCCTCCAACTACGTAAAGGAAGATCTCAACCTCAATGATGCAACAGCCAATCTGTTCCCATCGCTGGTATTCTTCTGGTTTCTCATCTTCTCGGTTCCAACAGGAATCCTGATGAATAAGATAGGTAGAAAGAAGACAGTGCTCCTGTCTTTGCTCGTTACCGTCATCTCACTCCTTTTGCCCATTTTCGGCGAAAACTTTGAGCTGATGCTTGTGTCATTCTCATTGCTCGGCATCGGAAATGCCTTGATGCAGACCTCCCTGAACCCTCTGGTTTCAGTGGTTACATCAGGTCAGAACCTGGCATCCACATTGACCTTCGGTCAGTTTGTCAAGGCGATAGCTTCCTTCCTGGCACCATACATTGCCATGTGGGGTGCCATGGCAAGCATTCCAACCTTCGGTTTGGGCTGGAGAATCCTCTTCCCGATCTATATGATTATCGGAATAGCTGCAACATTCTTCCTGGCAGGTACACCTATTGAAGAAGAGAAGAATGAGGGTAAGGCTTCCGGTTTCGGTGAGTGCTTCAAGTTGCTCGGCAAACCTATCGTGCTGCTTTCCTTCATCGGTATCATGTGCCATGTGGGCATTGATGTAGGTACCAACACCACAGCTCCTAAGATTCTGATGGAGCGCTTGGGATGGACGCTGAACGAGGCAGCCTTCGCTACATCGCTCTACTTTATTTTCCGTACCATCGGATGTTTCACCGGTACAGCCTTCCTCCGCATGATGAAGACCCGCACATTCTTCGTTATCAGCGTAGTGATGATGGCTCTGAGTATGATTGGCATGTGGATAGGAGAGAGCAAGACGATGCTCTATATCGCTATCGCCCTCGTGGGATACGGCAACTCTAACGTCTTCTCCATGATTTTCTCTCAGGCTTTGCTTGCTTTGCCTGATAAGAAGAATGAGGTGAGTGGATTGATGATCATGGGACTTTTCGGTGGTACCATCTTCCCATTGTTCATGGGATTCGCCAGCGATACATTCGGTCAGGTAGGTGCCGTGGCAGTCATGGCAGTAGGTGTAGTTTATCTCTTCACTTATATCCGCAAGTTATAATCCGCAGGTTATCATCTGCAGGTTATCATAGCAAGCATAATAAAAAACGTTCACTATCGTTTATAACGTATATATATAATAAAGTGTAATTATGGAAACAAAGAATTTAGATACAAAATATTGTGTAGGTTTGGGTGAGATTCTCTTTGACGTTCTCCCTACTGGTTCTCAACTCGGCGGTGCTCCTGCCAACTTCGCTTACCACGCTGGTCAGCATGGTTTGCATTCTGTAGCTGTCAGTGCTGTGGGCAAGGATGCCCTGGGCGATACAGCTCTCCGCCTGCTCGATGAGAAGAAGTTGAAGTATGTAATGCCTGAGGTAGAATTCCCTACCGGTACTGTTCAGGTGCAGCTTGATAAGGAGGGCGTTCCTACTTACGATATCAAGCAGGGTGTAGCTTGGGATAATATCCCGTTCACTGATGATATCAAGGAGATTGCTGCCAATGCTGGTGCTGTTTGCTGGGGCTCTCTGGCTCAGCGCAGTGAGGTTAGCCGCAAGACCATCTATCAGTTCCTTGATCATACTCCAGAGGATTGTCTGAAGATCTTCGATATCAATCTCCGTCAGAACTTCTATACTCCTGAGGTGATTACCGAGAGCTTGAAGCGCTGCAATGTTTTGAAAATTAACGATGAGGAGTTGATTACCATCGGCCGTCTCTTCGGTTATCCTGGCTTGGATATCGAGAACAAGTGCTGGTTGATTCTCGGCAAGTATAATCTCGATATGCTCGTGCTTACCTGCGGTGTAAACGGCAGCTATGTATTTGCCCCAGGTGTGAAGTCATTCCAGGAGACTCCAAAGGTTGAGGTGGCTGATACCGTAGGTGCAGGCGATAGCTTCACCGGTACTTTCTGCGCCAGCATTCTGAAGGGCAAGAGCATCCAGGAGGCACACGAATTGGCTGTAAAGGTGAGTGCATACGTTTGTACCCAGAATGGTGCAATGCCTCAGATTCCTGAGGAGTATACCAAGTAAGCCCCCGTGATGGTCAAAACATAATAATATATAGGTAGAGTTAGTAATGAATAGTTGATATTAGTTAGTTAACTACAGCTGCAACCCGCTCGCGAAGAGTAGGTTGCAGTTTTTTATTATGGTGTGTGAGCATGATGGCGAAGTTTGTTTTGCCAAGGCATGAATAGCAACGGATATAGTTAAAAAAAGACAAATAAACCGAAAAATTTGGTTTTCTGAAAGAAAATCGATATATTTGCACTTTCTAAGATAGCATAATAAACTTAAGTAAGTAAAAGTATTTTTTGATTTTGAGGCAGTTGTTTTTTATAATGATATTCTGGCTGGTTGGCATCCCCGTTTTCTGCCAGACCCCAGTGCGTTCCGATAGTACTGAAATCCCGAATTTCGAGAGGTGTTTCAGACTCTTGGAAGAGAATCGCAGTGTCTATAACCGATACAATGACAGCATCTTCCTGTTCAAGGACCATGTGGCATGGACCAATTTCTTCAAGCGCCGTGCCGTGAAGAATACGCAGCTTTTTCTGGCTAACAAGCAGATTATCTCAATCGTGTTCGATTATTTCAAGCAGGATAGGGAGAAGATTCCCCATGAAGCCTACCAGCAGTTGTGCGACGGCTTGCAGCGCCTGTATATGGAGGAAAAGGTAGATCCGTTCCTGGGCAATCAACTCTGTGATATTCTTTTGGAATATTATGGAAGCGGAAGATGTCCAGAGGCATCGAACTTTGCCGGATTGGTGGATGGCTTCAAGGGCGAATTCCTTTATGAGATTTATACCCTGGGTAAGAAACCTGAAGCTTTGAAAAAATCTTACGAGTATCTGAAGCGTGCCGTGGCGGAAGACCGGTATCGTTCGCCTAATCCCGTAGAGTCTTCCCTGATAGCGCTTGAAAATCTGACGGTTACCAACTGGCTGATTTACAAGATGCAGACCGTGAATGAACGTCGTGCCTATGTGCTTGAACTCAGGAGATTGCTCAGCTTGCCCCATACCTGCCAGCTGATGAGCGAGGTGGATTACGGTCGCCTGAACGAAAAGGCGAAAAATACTGAGGAAAATCTGGTCCGTAATGTTTATCTGGCTGATTCTACCGTCCTGGAAAAGCAGTTTGCCGACTCCCTGATGCAGGTGGTTGTGGCACAGAATCTTGCCAATCCTCATTTGTCGGAACTCTCCTATTCCCGTACCCTGGTGATGCTGGTGAAGATGGGACAGATCACGGCGACGGAAGCGATGGGAAAGGCTGTCAGGAGATATCGTAATGGTATTAAGAAGAAAATCAGTACTGCCCGTTATGACTACCGTCAGCTTCAGACCGCCCTGCTGCCTTTCATGAACTATTTCTATCTGAACGACCTGTCTGATGTTTCCTACCGCAGGAAGCGTGCTGTCGTCAAGCGGATTTATCGGGACATCATCACCATCTATCACCATCGTCTGGACCAGCAGATGGAGAATTCGTATGTGAAATATCTGAATATCCTTGCTACCTATCCCCGTGCCATCAAGTACCTGAAGGAAGAGGAGCGCATCCGCAACCTCAACGAGTTGAATGTGGCTACCCAGGTCACCACCTATGCCCATTCCGTACATGTGGCGATGATAGCCAAGAAGCTGATGGAGGGCATTCTGACCTATCAGCCCGATTTGTTGAGAGGAGCGATGGGTGAGCTCCGTCATGGTAAAGTCTTCCTGGATCCTAAGGAGTGTCTCAACTTCATCTATCAGGCAGCCCTCTATCATGACATTGGCAAGAACGGCATCATCTCGGTGGTGAACAACGACTACCGTCCGTTGACCGATGAGGAGTTCTCTATCATCAAGACCCATCCTTCTTTGGGAGCCGAGTTGCTGAAGATTGCTCCTTCGCTCTATGAGAAGTTTCGTGATACCACCTTGGGTCATCATAAGTGGTATAATGGCAAGGGCGGCTATCCTGAGGATTTCGACAACACGAAGTCGCCTAAGCGCATCCTGATAGACATCATCACTCTGAGCGACTGCATGCAGGCTGCCACCGAACGCGTAGGCAGGAATTACAAGCATGGCAAGACCTTCGACATGGTGATGGAGGAGTTCCGCAGGGATGCAGGTACGAAGTATAATCCCGATCTGGTGAAGTTTATCGATTCCCATGAGGACGTGGCCCGTGATCTGGCAGTGCTCGTCGGTGATGCCTGGGTGGATATCTACTTCAGCATCTACAGTAAGTATATGAGATAATGTCCATTTAGCTTCACTCCTCAGATTGGCGCCTTATCCTCCGAATGATGGTGCAGGAAAAAATCCCGTGCTTTCTCTAAAACACAGTGCAAAGGTACGGCTTTTTCCCGGTACAGCCAAAAAACGCCCTGCAGAGTTCTGTTAAACAGATTTAACATTTGGGGAGAATCCTGTTAATAAAAACAAGTCATAATTTTTAAGATAAGAAAAC
>ERZ791902.1345-NODE-1345-length-11800-cov-108.549766_pt1 | contig 11800 bp, 9 predicted proteins | sample MGYA00510149_ERZ791902 | MGnify/ENA primary metagenome ERZ791902 (study PRJEB30046, sample SAMN00792060) | human gut metagenome | study: EMG produced TPA metagenomics assembly of the A metagenome-wide association study of gut microbiota in type 2...
AGAAGAGGAAGGTCTCGACATCTACGAGCATGGTGAGAGTGCTTATAGCAACTAATTGCGAAATTCGATTAGCAGCATAAAATTTAGGTCAATGGTGTTTCATTTTGAGGAATGAAACACCATTTTTTTACGATAAATCCTCAACTTGCACAATGAAAATGCCTCAACTTGCATAATGAAAATGCCTCAACTTGCACAATGAAAATGCCTCAACTTGCACAATGAAACGCTTAAGTTGTTGATATTTAATAATGTTATGCCCACTATTTTCCACATTGATTTCTGTATATAATAAGGTGTAATACACGTTTCTCCTTAAATCTTCTTGTTCTTTCCCTTTTGGGATAATTTTGCGAAAGTAATCAAATTAGCTGCTGGTCTGTGAACGCTGAAGGTTGATGCAGTTTTGTCGGTGTAAATGTCGGTGTAAATTTCTTTTTGGCGGTAATGTGGCGGTAATAGTGGCGGTAATTCCGATGTAAATGTCGGAGATAAATGTCGGAGACATGTCGGTAATGTGTCGGTAAGGAAAAGTATTGAAAACTAGTATGTTATCTTTTTGTTTAGAGTTGGTTACCGATAATAAATGTCGGAGACTTTGTCGGTAACCATGTCGGAGACTTTAAGAACGGAGAAATGATTTGGCGGTAATGAAAATAACAGGTATTATAAGGTATGAAGGCAAGGTTCATGTCGGTGTAAATTAGCTCTAATTGTCGGTGTAAATATCCGAGTTCCAGAAAAAGTTAAGCACAATGCTGGGATGATTGTGCTTGCGCTTTTATGAATAACTATTTCTTGGATTGTATCATATAGATGTGATATATTTGCAGTATTCTTCAATACTGCGTTGGATAACTCCACCTAACTTTTAATTGCTCTTTGTATTGCATAATCATCATAGGACTCATGCTGCGATTGAGGGCAAAACGAACAGTTTCCATGTCTGATTCTTTGCACAAGATGATGCCGATTGTCGGATTCTCATTAGACCTGCGTTCTTCTTGGTCGAGCGGTTCAAGATGAGTTGTTGATTACTCCAACCAGTAAAAAAGAGAACACTTGGAATTTGTGCCAATTCTGTTGGCACAAATTCTTTTGGCATTATTTGTGCCATTTCAAATGGCACAAATCCCGTTGCGGCTGATGGCAATTCCATTTTTGTGAACTGAGCCAATTTTTTCAAACAGTTATTTAACGTTAGAATAAGTCTGTTGCTTGTTTGAATGCTTAATCAAAATACAGGATCTTTGTACTCTAGCACTTTGACTGTATGTTTAGTACGGTCGAGGTGTTATCTTTATATAATAAGGTGTAAACCGTTTTTTTACTGTAATCTCCTGATTCTTCTTCTTTCTTTTGGGATAATTTGGGGAAAGTAATCAATTTGCAGTTGGTCTGTGAACGCTGAAGGTTGCTGCTGTTTTGTCGGTGTAAAATGTCGGTGCAAATATTGTTTTGGCGGTAATGTGGCGGTAATAGTGGCGGTAATGCCGATGTAAATGTCGGAAACTTTGTCGGTAACCATGTCGGAGACTTCAAGAACGGAGAGAAGATTTGGCGGTAATGAAAATAACAGGTATTATAAGGCACGAAGGTAAGGATAATGCCGGTGTTTGGGTGATACTCGAACAAGGAAATACGAATTTTTAATAGTGTTAGATATGAAGCAGAATAATAATGAACAAATTGTCTTCGATATGTTCGAAGAGGTTGCAACCGAAAGCATCATTGAGGCTTGGAATGCATACACCTATGAAGAAATAGATGGGTGCTATTTGGAGGCGAAAGAGATTGCAAGCGTTGTAAAAGATAAACTTGAATATTTTAAGAATAATGTAGATTGAATTACTTAGCAGATAGTTTCTGATAGGGTTAAAGCTCTTTTAAAGTAACTACTCATGCTCATAGGGGTGCTGAGTAGCTACTATTGCACTGTCAATTTATAAATAATCATAATTTAGCACGAAACATTTGCTATTATCGAAGTTATGACGTACCTTTGTAGATTAATATCAAAACTATCCAACTATGGACAGAGATATAAACAGATTAAAAGTTGTGATTGCAGAGAAAATGCGAACCAACAAATGGTTAGCCCAACAATTGGGCAAAGATTCTGGCACTGTGTCTAAGGTGTACTAACACAATGCAACCCAATTTGTAAACTCTCGTAGAGATTGCCAAATGCTTAGACATGGATGTGAAGGATTTACTGTGGTCAATAAAATAATAAACAATAATACATTATTAATATAATATGCCAAAAAGAATAGCTTCTCTGTTTTCTGGATGTGGCGGACTAGATTTAGGATTTTCCGGTGGATTCAACTTCAGAGGACATGAATATAATAGACATAACACAGAAATCATCTTCGCCAATGATTTTGACCAAGATGCGCAAATGTGTTATAACGCCAATCCTCTTCTTGTATCAGATGGCGCAGAGTGTCTATTAGCAGATATCAGAGACATCAATGCAAAAGACATACCTAATTTTGATATTTTGTTGGCTGGTTTTCCATGCCAACCATTTTCCAATGCAGGCAAAAGAAAAGGTGTAAATGATGAAAATGGACGTGGAACACTATTTGCAGAATGCGAACGCATTATAAAAGCTAAAATAGAAAATGGACACAGACCTCAGGCTTTTGTTTTTGAGAATGTCCGAGGTATTCTCTCTTCCAAAATGCCTGATGGAGTAACAAGCGTTCCTGAAGAAATCATAAAAAGAATGCATGCATTAGGCTACCAAACGACCATACATCTAGTTTGTTCTTCTGACTATGGGGTTCCTCAAAAAAGATATAGGGTTTTGATGGTTGGCATTGACGAACAATTACAAATAGAAAAATTCAACTTTGATGATATGCAACGAGTTGTAGAAAAATACAACATACCATCAGAACATTTTGGAGAAATTGAGGAATTACTATTAGGCAGAATCTTGCAGGATGTAGAGAATGCCCCTGATAATGATGTCTGGGAATATAGTCCTGGGACACAACAGACAGTAAATCTTATTGGCAGTTGCACCCATGGGATGAAAGCTATGAGTCAGTTTCACGATGGTTACAAAATCTCGGATTTAACGCCAGACTGCTTTGAAGGCCGTTCTTGGAAAGATATTCCTTACGAACTATTGACACCAAGATTTAAAAATATTGCAGATAATCCAAAGAAATATCATGCTCCTAAATTCTTTAGGCGTTTTGCTTTCGGAGAAATCAATGGCACTATAACGGCTTCTGCACAACCAGATAAATGTGGAGTCACACACCCTGTAGAAAATCGCAGGTACTCTGTCCGAGAATGTGCAAGAATTCAGTCATTCCCAGACAACTATACATTTGGAGCCATTCCTTTGCAATCAAGATATAAAGTAATTGGAAATGCAGTACCACCTGTTTTAGGATGGGTATTAGCTACAGCACTTCTCAACATTTTACCAGATAATAATTAGCTATGGGATATTTAAATAAAAATGCCATATTAAAAGCATACAAGGAATTATCGCACATAAGCAAAGATCCTTCTTTACAAGGTGCGACTCAGAAAGTCAGTGCCATAAGACATTTTATGGCACTGGATTCCTTTTACAGAATTAACGAAAGGAATTGTGATACTCGTGACAAAAATGACAAGAATGAGTTCATACAATATGTTGGATATATTTGTGATGTATGCCTTAACTTATACACCACAAACTTTTACATTCCCCTAAAAGAACACTCCAAAGACTTTGGGGTAGGAAGCAATTTCTATTCAGCAGGACAAGTAAAAGTCTCCCTAGTCAATACAGAAGAAGTCGTTGACTACCCTAAAAGAGGTGGTAAGCCTCTTTTTCAAATACAGAATGGCGTATTAATCAGAACCCCAAAGCTATATAGCAACTTCACATCATATATTGAACACACAAAATTCATAGTGGCTCTTTGCCTTTGGATTCTGAGAAAAGAATACATTGAAGGTACAGAAATTACGTATAACAATATTTATACAGCACTTAGCAAACTCTACACAAAAGAGTTGTTGTCTGTTCTTGTACCTAACACCGATTCATTCCAGAAGGAATTAGAAACATACGATTTGGCTTTAAACGAAAACTTCTATTCCATCAGAGAAAGTGACATAACATCATTGTTCAAAGAGCAAAGCAAAGACAACAGTTCTAATTCTGTTGAAAAATTCAAAATGGAAAAAGCAAAATATCTGTCAGCTCTCCGTACCAAGCCATTCATGCTTCTTGCTGGCATAAGTGGTACAGGTAAAAGTCGAATCGTCAGAGAGTTCGCTTTTAAATCTTGCCCAGTAGAACTACAAGATGCAGATGGTACTGAGCCTGGCAACTATTGCATGATAGAAGTTAAGCCTAACTGGCATGACTCTACAGAATTGCTTGGATATTGGAGTAATCTCAACAAGCAGTATATGTTTACCAAGTTTGTCAAATTCTTGATAAAGGCTAAGATGTACCCAGAGGCTCCTTTCTTCGTTTGCCTTGATGAAATGAATCTTGCACCTGTAGAACAGTACTTTGCGGAGTTTCTGAGTGTGCTTGAAACAAGAAAGCATATCGAAAATGAAGAAGGTGAAGTTTGCATCAAGAGTGGCGTGCTCGTTGACAAAGAATACTTCAAGAAAGTAGGTGAAGTAGGAAATAATTCGCTAGGTCACGCATACCCTACATGCCCAACAGACAGAGACATTTACATGAAACTGTTCGACATTGTAGATAAAGCTGAAATGGAAAAGGTTCCTGCTAATGATGCCAAGACTTTGACAGAGGTAGGTTTAACTCTACCAGAGAATGTATTTATAGTAGGAACTGTAAACATGGATGATACCACTCATCAATTCTCACGCAAAGTCATTGACCGAGCCATGACCATTGAAATGAATGGTGGAAACCTTGCTGACATTTTCAGTGACAAGGATGAATTAGTATATGCAGAACACCCTCTTACAATGGAGAATCTACAAGCCAAATACGTTTCTGCAAAAGAAATTCTCACCCATTGCTCTACAGTTACGAACAATGAGGACATGCATAATTATATAATAGGTAAAGGAGAAATAGGATTGCCACAGCGATTGAATGAAATCAACAAGGTATTGAATGGCACTCCATTTACCGTTAGCTATCGTGTGATGAATGAGTTGACCATCTATCTTGCCGTATTAATTGACCAAGCAGAAGAGGAGGGGAAAGAGATAACATTCGATAGTTTCAAGCAATATGTAGAAACCGCTATAGACAGAATCCTCCTGATGAAGATTCTTCCACGTGTTGAGGGTGATGACGAAATGTTCCATATATCTGATAAAGAGCGAAATGCCAATGAACTTTCTGATCAAGCTGAAGACGGACATGATTTCACCAAACTTGATTGGTTAAGACAAATTGCGCCACAGCACAATGAAGACAACCAAAACGAATATATGGCTGTTGATAAATTGGCTGAAATGATAGAAAGACTGAACCGCCAGAGTTTCACTCGTTTCTGGCCTTAATAGAAAAAAAAGATGGAAGCATTACGATTTGAACGTAGCAACGGAGACTATCAAGTTATCGTGCGCAGCGAAGACTTGTCTTATGCTTGGGAGCGTTTCAAAGGTCGCATAGACCATAGCAACGATCCCAAGCCAGAATCTTCTGTGCCATACGAGGAGAGATATTGTAAGTATGCCTCAAAAGATGCTTGTCATCTCAAACTATACCAATATGACACTAAGATTTTATGCGAAATTGGTGAAGTCGGTCAACTTTGGGATGAGCAATGGCCTGTTATGTTTGAAACTTGCGAATATAACATAGCCATCCGTTTTAAGACTGGATTTATTGATAGCAAATCTTCTCCTAAAGTACTTCATGTTCGCAAAGACATCGAAACAGCTTTCTTTGTCGATAAGGATTACGAGGGGAATATCGTTGGTCTATCAGGAAACGTCAGTTTTCTCAATGAACCAGGCGTATTCAAACTAGAATTTGAATATCAACATGGTGGAAAAACAAGACAAGCTTGGGTGACATTTGATGTTGTCAGCCCCAAACTTGATACCAAGCATGACTACAAGTCTCTCCTCAATGACGTAAACGAAGAATACAATGATGTCATCTTCCGCTATCTTGCCACTACATATCAACAGTTGACAAGAGGAAAAGTGAAAAATGACATTGTTTGGATGAATATTTTCGAGGACATCATCAATGATTATCTGAAAAATATAGAGTTAATTCTTCGCCGTCCACACCAAAATGTGCGAACCTATAACACTTATGCCAAAGTGGAAAAAATCAAGCGTTGGACTCCTTCGCTTGAAGATGAGTATGTCGAGAACAAGATAGCCAAGAAACTTGACAATCATTGGTTTGAACAAAAGGAAAGCGATAGTACCATAAATACACGTGAGAACCGCTTTGTAAAACATACGCTCACACACATCGGCAAACGTTTATCAAAGATTCTAAATGAAGTATTAACCAACAATCGCAATGACGAGTTGTCCGATGACCACCGATTGCGTTTATTGGGATACAAAGAGCGCATCCACAAATTGGAACACAATCCTTTCTTTAGGACTGTAGGCAAGTTTGAAGGCATGAGTCAAGACAGCATGGTACTTCAAAGCCGTGCTGGCTACCAACAGGTATATAAGGATTGGATCAAACTACGCCGTGGTATCGACTTATATAATGGTGCTTCCAATATAGGCACTCTTCAGATATGGGAAATTTATGAGTTATGGTGTTTCATCAAGATGAAGCGCATGGTAAAGCAACTGCTACATATTGAGCAAGAAAATCCGCTATATGAAAAGTTGGTTTCAGAACCAGCTGGCTCTTTACTCAATCCCTTCTCTAACTCACGAATGGAACATACGGTTACATTCAACTATCCTACTCCAGATGCCGATGACGTTTCGGAGTGGGCAAACCAAATGCGTGCTCATGCAGGTGATGTAGTAACCCTACATTATCAGCATACATTCAACAGAAGAAATTCCGATGATTTCGGAGTGCATACTGCAACTACAGAGCAAAGACCAGATATTGTATTGAATATCAATAAGAAAGATGGCTCTGAGATATTACTTACCTATCTATACGATGCCAAATATCGTGTAGTGAGTGACAAGCGATTAGACAAGGACATTGAGAAGGAAGACCTTGAAGAAATAAAGGAATTACATGGTGGTGATTATCCACCTTCTGATGCCATCAACCAGATGCACCGCTATCGTGATGCCATCTATTATGGTTCTGACAGAAAAGACCACTCCAACAAAGAAGTAATAGGTGGCTATATTCTGTTTCCTGGGCGTGGTGATAATGATACAATTACGAAACGCTATTATAGCAGCAGTGTGGAAAGTGTCAATATTGGCGCATTCCCATTATTGCCAAAAAGCAAAAGTCGCAAAGACCACTTTGGACATGAAGATGAAGACAGTCCTCAACTATATGAACACTTGAAGAACATCCTCTTGGAAAAGAGTCTTAGTTCAGAATATGTAGAGAAGGCGATACCACAAAGAGGTTTGGTTTATAAGTTTCCATTGGACGGAAAGAATGCGATGGTTCTTGTGGGATATTGCAAGCCAGAGCAATGGGATATTGTCTTGAAGAACAAGCTTTATTATACAAGAGCAGGGTTCGAGAGTGGTTCACTGAGATTAGTTCCAGGCTTTGAGAGTTGCAAGTTCTTAGTTATGTACAACAAGAAGAACAAAGCTATCTTTCAACTTACAGGGCAAGGTGCAAGAATTGTTTCTGGCATAGACCTCCAAAAAAAAGGTTTTAATGCAGCCAAGGAGTATTACCTGACATTCGACTTAGAAAGTAGTGAAGCAAAGACTGAGTTTGAGGGGAAGACTGGCAAGATTCTCAGATTGAAACAATCATCAGACCCATATAAGAAAGAGCCATACTTCACAACATTGGAACAGCTATTGGAGCCGATAGGCAATACATAAGTTATTATGCATGAGCAGAACTAAACATCTTTTTGTACCGATTGGTGCGCTATGATGGTACTTGTTCGCCGATACTGTCAAATGAGGACAATGAGTCTTTCAGAATCTGGCGATTCTACAAATGAAATCATTCTTGAAGCATTGTTTGCCAATTCCGTAGCAGATGATTTTTCTTCCATTATCAGTAAAGAAATTAGTAAAATCGGGCTATTTTTCTTTATTTAACTCCGAAATTGAGTGGAATATCAGAGAAAATCTTTAAATTTGCATTTAAATACAATATTTTGTAAAGAATGGAAGATAGAGAACTGTTGCTGAAAAGTGACCCAGAGTTTGACCGCCTCGCCTTTACGGTGTTGGCTATCGAGGCTTCGGCACAAAAAATGGGTATATCGCCGTCTGAAATGAGAAAGCGATTGGATAAGGTGGGGCTAATCAAGAGTCTCATTCAAGATTGCTATGACACTCTACATACCGAGAGCCGGGAAGCTGTAGCAAATGATGTGGTCGAAGCTCTTAAAAATTGGGAAAGAAAAGAATAATGGAAAAGCAGTTCAAATCATACGAAAGGGTATAATTATGTTGGATTTCTTATTATGGAATAAAATCGCTCGTATCATAAAGCAACTAGCCGATACGTTACATATATCAACCGACAGAGCATTACAGATATTCTATGACTCTGATGTTTGTCGTATGTTACATGACAAAGAACTTGGCTTGCATCTAATGAGTGATACATATATTGTAAATGACTTGATAGAAGAGCTAAGGAATAAGCAATAGCAAAACGATGGATCATTAGAGGAGGAAGATTATTTGTACTGTAGCACCTTGACTGTATGTTTAGTACGGTCAAGGTGCTATCTTTATGTAATAATGTGCAAATGTGTCTCCTTCAGCTATCGCATTCGTCTCCTTCAGCTATCGCATTCGTCTCCTTCAGCTACTGCATTCGACTCCTTCAGCTATCGCATTCGACTCCTTCAGCTATCGCATTCGATTCCTTCAGCTAATGCAGCCGTCTCCTTCACCCACCGCAGCCGTATGTGTTAACTCAATGAAGTGGATGAAGTAGTGAAATGAAGTGGATGAGTTCGCATAATGAAGTTCATGATTTCTGCACAATTGCCAATACATGCGAATGGTAAAGCAAAAAGTGGTTGTTCGGAATCCGAACAACCACTTAATATGGTGCTTAAGAGATTTGTATTATTCATCTAACCCATGATGAAGCCTGGTTAGCTTGCTGTTCCAAAGCCCTAGGTCATCAAGGGTTGTTTTAATCTTGATATAGTTTGGATTATTCTTAATTCCTGTTGCTATGCAAACAGAATAAGGTTCCGTTGGCTGACCACTTTGCAGAATGGCTTCTAGACGAGCATAGAATCTTCTTAACTTGTTATCCACGAGTTCTGATTGAGTACATTCCTCTGATAACATTTCAAGCCCTTGTTGATTTCGAAGTATCGCATCAAATCTTGGCTTCTTGAACTGTAGGTTGTTCAAGTCGTAATAAAAGACGCTGTTTTTTCCTTTTTTGTCTAGTCCTATGCAGTGTGCTCCTTGATAAGCGATATGCTTTGCAGGTTCATCTGTAAAGGGATTTATCAAACTGATTTTTACTGGGTCAGTATTGCCCTTTTTGATATTGCTGGTTTTGCAGCATGGAATAAGATTTCCCCATTCTACCACTTTGTCTGGATACAGACTCTTGGGATAGAAATGGTCTATTTCCATGTAGGAGCTATTCTCGCCAAGCACAACTTCAGAATAGGCACACTTATGGTGTGTCATCTCCAGAAGGGCAGTTTTGATGTATGGTTGGTTCCATACCCGCTTGCTGTGATCGTCGAGAAATGTTCTCGTCAAGTCCTCCTGAACTTCTTCAGATAGTTCTACGGGCTTGGTTGATAGTTTAATATGCCTCATGATAATTTCTTAATTCTCTAATTTGGGCATTTAGCATCTGTGCAATAGTTCCGTTTGGATTCACTGCATTGATAAGCTTTTTGTATATAGCTTCTGCTCGCTCAACCTTGTCGTCTGATACTGCTTCATCAAATTCATCCATTTCCTTTTTCAGTTGTTCTGATGTGTAGCAGTTATCCACATCCATGATTTCTCCCAGGATTTCCTCCATTTGCCAACCTTCCCAATTGGTATTTTCTTTACGCTCAGCGATAATACCATTGGTCTCTTTGTCACGTCTTAATACATAGAGGTTTATTCCCTCTATAGATTGTACGATGAGTGGGCTGTGGGTTGATACGATGAATTGGGTATTTGGAAAGAATTCCGATAAATCATGCAACAGGGAACGCTGCCATTTGGGATGTAGATGGAGATCTATTTCATCTATGATGACAACGGCTGCTTCTTTCAGAGGATTGTCGCTATGTGGATATCTGTCAAACATTCTTTTACTGAAATCGAATATCCAGGCTAGCATACATTGGTATCCATAGCCTAACTCTTCAAAGCGGTAACTTCCATCAGAGTACTCAAACTCTATATGGTTGTTGTAATCCTTATCCGTAACAAGCTTGAAACCGTTTAGCTCAGGAAACAGCGTTGAACGCTTGAATATGCTTTCCAGCTGTTTTAATCTTCTGCTTGCTCCCACTTTGTTTTGCGCTTTGGCTAATTCGAGTTGCAGCAACCAGTCTTCGAAGTTCAGCAGGGAAACATTGTCAGAGAATAGAGAGGCCGAAGAATCCTTAAGCGTGGTGTTAAGTCCCGATTTGTCTGCAACACGAGATACTCCGTATGCATAAATCTTCAGCAGGTCTAATTCTTTTGTTGGATCAACCTGATTTGCATTCGAACTATAAGATAGGCTTGTAGGATTTTTTATTTCACAATGGTGTTCAGGGACATAAGTGGTATTTCTAATTAGATTATGGAATGACGTTTTTGTAATATTGTCTTTTCCATATTCTGTATAGATAAAACTGCACTCAACCCTATAATCAGCATTTCCCTTATATCTTTCAATAACTTTAGGCTGGTACTTTTCCTCTTTGGATAAGTCCTTGGAGATAATTTTGTCACCTAGGCCGACAGCCATGTCAACAAATAGATTTTTTATATCCGACTGATTTTTTATATCCGGCTGATTGGTATAATCTGCTTTTACCGGTTCCATGTTGGCTATGGCTTTAAGCAGATTGGTCTTTCCTGTACCATTGTTGCCTAAGAGTACAGTCCATTGGTAAGCTTGGAATTTCCCATCTTCAGTATTATGTACAAATGAGAACACATTTTCTCCTTTGAAGCACTTATAGTCCTTCAAGGCGATTTGTTTAATATAAACTTGTGTCTTTTTTTCCATTTTCTTTTATAGCTTAGTGCATAAATGTTTCTGCAAAGATACATATAAAATCTGAAAGTTACAAGAAAATGGCAAAAAAGTTTTGCTTATGCTTCCCTTAACCATATGAAATACAATCTCATTCTTCTTCCACCTTCCAACTCTCCAGACTTTTTCTGCCTTCAGATATGTTTACTCCTACCTTTATGATTCTTATACGAAAATGTTTTTCTGTTTTTATTACCATATTTACCACGCTTTGCGTAACTAGTTGATTATAAGAGAATAACGCGTGGTGATAAGCGGTTCTTCTGTTACCACTTAATACCACGCGTTACCACGCCTTTTTTATGAGAAAATGAGATAAAAATGGAGTGGACTATTTTCTAACTACCAGATACTCAGTGCCGAACCTCGTTTTCTTGCTCTTCAAACCTTCAATATTCTGAAGCTCTCTGCCCAATTTCTGTATACTCGAAACCTGGAGAGAAGAGCCGAATTTCTGCTTCA
>ERZ791902.1358-NODE-1358-length-11691-cov-5.213561_pt1 | contig 11691 bp, 10 predicted proteins | sample MGYA00510149_ERZ791902 | MGnify/ENA primary metagenome ERZ791902 (study PRJEB30046, sample SAMN00792060) | human gut metagenome | study: EMG produced TPA metagenomics assembly of the A metagenome-wide association study of gut microbiota in type 2...
GTCTCTGAAGTCTTGCGTGTAGACTTTGTAAGGAACATATCGCCGTTAGACATATCCTTAAATACGACTGGACGATAGTTTTCTGGATGAATACCTTTTTTCATTTTTCTTTTAATTATTTGATGATTAATAATGCGACGTCATGCCGTTTGCCTAGCACTGTATTCGATGTGCTGAGATTCCGACATTATAGCCATTTACCTTTCGGGGTGCAAAATTACGACTTTTTTCTGTAACTGCCAAATATTTAGGGATGTTTTTGGGAAAAAAAGTAGTTTCTCTTAGCTGACGGCAGACTTCTTCTCAAATTTTATGGGAGCAATTCCAATAAATCGTAATACATTAATCGAGTGTGTAATGGTAAGCGCCCTAGCCCTATACCTACGTATTTCGCTTCAAGCCTTTCGTCTTCGACAAGAAAGTTGAAACCATTTTTGAAGTAATAGTGTAGCGTTGCCTCGCTGCTATAGGCATCAACGATGATGAAACGACAACCTGTTTTGTTGTTCAATCTGAACCAGTATTTTATGAATTGCATAACCGCAGTTCCGATTCCCTTTCCTGCGTAGTTCTTGTTGGTAGCAAGTCTTCCAATTAAAACAGCTGGGAAACGTCTCAGACGTTTACCTTCTAAATCGGTGTTTCGTAAAAAAGTTTGTTTAGCCTCTTCATGCAACTTGTTCGTCATACGAATACTGTCATTGGACACGGTAAATGCTGCAACGATAGTGCTTGGCTTTTCTTTTAGGCAGAAAACATATGTCTTGCCAAGCAAACGTTTGGCATAGCTTACCGCATCATAAGCAAAGAATTCATTCAAGTCTTTGTTTTCACATTCGAATGGTTCGCTTTTCGCAAGTTTTTCTGGGGTGATTTCCTCAAGCTTGCATATATTTAGTAATTCTTCTGTTGTCATCTTAGTCTAAATTCATTTCACGTAAAAAGTCTTTCATCTTCTTGATATAAGATGCATCCATTTTTGTACGTCCAGGATGGGCTTCCACCCATTCTGCTCTTTCGATAAACTTCCTTGCTTCCTCTCCGTGAAGTGTTGGAATAACTCTAATTGCTGTTGCCATAATTCTTTGTATTTATAGTTTTCGCTGCAAATTTAAGAAGATATTTCTAAACTGCCAAATATTTAGGGATGTTTTTGAGAAAAAAGTATCTTTTACCGACAGAATTATCCGATGAATAGATTTCCACAAAAAGTAGGCAGACAACCTACATACCTACATTTTTCTGTATAACTTTATATCTCACAGTTAATTATACAATGTAGGTTACCTCTTTAACCTACATTCAACCTACATTTTTTAGCAAAAATGGGGCTAAATCCATGCAAAATCGCCCCAATGTCTTGCAGACACCTCTGATTTTCGCAAGACAAAGCACGAACGAAAGTTTCCTGAGCGGCGTTATAAGTCGATATTCATAGGATAGAAAGTATGAAACCCCTAGAGATAAAGTGTGTAAACCTAGGAGTATAAGTTAATCATAAGTTGTGATTAGTTAATCATAGCTTATAACTAACTAAACACAATACTGTAACTAACTAGTTAAGGCTTGTGATTAACTTATGTACCTAGGTTTGTCATGTTTTGTTTAGGGGTTTACGAGGTTTTATTCCTAGACTATTCAAGTTATCTCTTACGTCTATCAAGTTATCTCTCACTTTTGTCGAGCTACTCCTCACGCTCATAAATGTGCCTATACTCGTGGAGGCATATATGAAAAATCCCCATCGCTCGGTGAGGAGCAATGGGGAATCGTATGACTTGTAAGATAATTCTGTGGAATTATTTCAAGGTTACTTCAATCTTCTCGATGTACAAGGCACCAGTTGTGTTGTTGAAAAGAGTGAAGAACTTGGTGTTGTATGAGCTGAGGTCATAAACTTCAGTGTAAGTTTTCCAGCCACCCTCTGTGGCGTTTGTGCTAGTACCAGTTACCTTGGTATCTCTTCCATTAGCAGCTTTTGCTGCGTAAAGACTATAAGACGGAGCGTATGTTGAAGTTGCCTTTGTTGACAAGTACAGAGTAACTGTCTTGATTTCCTTTGCGAACTCAGTAGCGTTGAACAAGAAACCTTGGCTAGTTACAGTAGATGCATTTCCTTGCAATTGAAGACCTTGTCCATTAGTACCTGCAGAAATGCACAATTTGGCAGCTTTGTAAGTTACGCCATCGTATGTCCAAGTGTACCAAGAAGCTTCGTTGTCAGTTTTTTGTTCACCATATCCATTGCTAGATAATTCTACGGTACCTTGCTTGTTGTTGGTAATAGCAGTTGCTGTCATGCCATCGCCTGTATCAGGTGTTGGGTCTGGAGTAGGAGTGACTGTACCTTCGCCCTCAATAGAAATGATGGTACTATTCTTGTCAATCTCGTAGATTGTAGATTCGTTCTTGGTGAATGCCTTGATGATACCCTTGACAACAACAACTTGTCCGGCCTTCAAGTCTTCTTTTGCTGCGAAGTCTGCACCATTCAAGCCCTTGCCAGAAAATACTTCAAGAACATCGGTTGCACCAGCATCAACAAGGTTGTAAGAAAGACTCTTGTAAGTGGCATTGTAATAGGTTACTTTTGATATGGTACCCTTTACATATACTTCATAAGAAGGTGCGCCTGCTTTGATGGCAGTAATGGCTTCTGCGATAGTATATGGCTCGCTAGCAGAACCCTTGCCTGTTGAAGGGGTTTCAGGTGTGGTGCTGCCTGGTTTCTTGCCCACTTCCTTGCTGCCAATCTTGGCATAGCTTGTGCTCTTTACGCCAATGGCACCAAAGTAAGATTCTATATTACCGCAAAGAAGAACTTCTTGACCCAAGTTGGCTGCGTTGTCCTTCAAGTTGACAGCGGTGCGGATGTCACCAGCAGGCAACTGAACAGGCATACACTTGTTTACGTCAGTCTCGTCTGCGGATGCAGCGATGATGACATTGAGATTGACTGCTTTCTCTGTGCTGAATACAGCCTCGCTCAAAGACTTGTCAGGAATGAAACCTACGATATAACCCTTTACAAATACATTTGTACCACTGCCAACTGTCTTGGCATCTGTTACAGTATAAGGGTTAGCCTCTGTACCATCGGTAGAAACTTCTGGAGTATCTGGAGTAGATGGCTGATTTGGTGTTCCGTATGGTGCAGGAACATCCTCGCAACTACTGAATGTAAAGACAGCCATTGCCGCCATCAATACAGAAAATATATACTTTTTCATATTCTTTCTTTTTTATTCTTTGTTACTATATATATAAAAGGTGTAATTACATGACCAATACATTCTTGATCTCCCAAGTAGGAGCGGCACTGCTAGAGCTGGTGTAGAGGAAGCTGATGTAAATCTTCTTGCCACAATACTTGTTGAGATTAACGGTGGATGGAACGAATGTCCAACCATTGCTTTCAGGGTAACCGCTTACCTCCAAGTCTTCCCAAGTCGTTCCGTCAGTAGAAACCTGAACCTTGCACTCGTTCTTCATGTCTGTAGAGAAGTTGATGGCTTGGTCGAAACTCAAAGTCGCTTCTGTCAACGAACTCAAGTCGATGGCAGGAGAGGTGAGGCGAGATACACAAGGAATATTGACCTTGTCGATGTATGCGCTTGCCTTCATACCATAGTTGGCACTAGCCCAAGACCAAACAGATGTAGCACCTTCACCTAATGAGATGTTCTCAATCTTGAAGTCACCCTGGCTCTCAGAGAATTTCTCGCTAAACACAGATATGGTCGTCTGCTCCAAGTCGGAGATGTCACGAATCAAGATTTGCCAAGTGTTTTTGTATCTTGTGAAGATACCTGTGATGTTGTAGGCACCTTCTGGCAATACCTGGTTGGCAAACTTGGCATAGCCTGAAGTACGAACTACGAGGCTGCTGGTGCTAATGTTCTTACCTGTAGTGGCATCTACCAAATAGCGGTTTTTCGTTGAGTCGTTTGGCGCAAAAACTGTTTTGCCGTCTGCCTCTTTGAAAGAAACTTTCTTGAGGACCATCAGCTTGCCGGCGTTCTCTTCCATGTAAGCGGCATCGGATACCTTGCTCAAGTCAAACTCGATAGGTTCTACGTTCTTGGCGTCTGACTCACCGATTAACTTGTAGTGCTGCTGCCAAGTAGGGCGATCCATCTTACCGATAGAGGTTGCACCCGTTTTGAGATTGGTGTAGATGCCGCCGATTTCAGCCTGCTTGTTATAGCCTCCGATGTAGAGACCTTTCAAGTCTATGAGTATCTGCTGACCTGGTGTGAGGTAGCCGTGCAAGCCACCAGCGTTGATGCAAACGAGCAGAGCACCCGTCTCATCCTGTACAGAAACCTCTTGATACAAGTTGCCGCCAATGTCGTTGCCGGTGACATAACCCTTGATCTTGATATCCTTGTCGATTTTCGTGAATGCAGTGTTGCTGGCAATGTTCTTGGCATAGTCGCTCTTCAATTGTGCGATAGTGATGACATTCTCCTCGGTCAACTTGTTGTTGCCGTATGGATTCACTGGAACCTTGATGGTCTCAGTATCATCAGGATCTGCATAGCTGTCTCCCATGCAAGATGCAAAGAGAAGGGCAGCAAATGCCATTGCGATATACTTAAATTTCTTCATGTCTTTTCTCGTTTTTAGAATCTGTATGATACCTGGAACATACCGTTAGTTCCAAGCACGTAATACTTCTTTGGGTTCTTGGAGAACTGGTAGTAACGTACGTTGTTCACCTCGTTGTCAGTCAATGTGTAACCACTACGTGTGTTCTGCTCATAACCGCCAGTTACGATCTTGCGGTTGTTCAACAAGTTGGTAATCATGAGGTTGAAGTTGAGGGAACCCTTCTTCAAGCGTACACTCTTACCGATGCTTGCGTCAACCATCCAACCGCCATGTCCCTTTTCCTGTGCAGTTGCGCTCTCCAACAAGCGACCGTCTTCAGAAACACGTTCGAAGATTTCAGGATACTTGATGGAAGCATTCTGACGATTCTGCAAGGTAGAAGCGTAGCGATAGCTAGGAGAGTATGACAAGTAGATGCGGTCGTAGTAGTTGGCGTTGAGGTCGATGAACCAACCATTGGAATGGAAGTTCAAGCCCAAGCTACCTACAGTAAGAGGTGTACCGCTCTCACGCATATCCTTGACATAAGCCTTGTCTGATTTCAACTCTGCTGACTTAGACAACATGTAGTAGGCATTTACATTATTGATGTTCTTGGCATCGCTGATAGCACCTACAGCCTTGAAGTTGAGGAAAGAGGTGAGCTTGAAGTCAAGACCAGCCTCGACACCGTAGTATTCCTTCTTCAAACCTGTCATGCTGACGTATGTGAATGAGTTCTCATCGTCGTTGTAGAAGCACTGCCACTCGGTGACATGGTCGAGACGGCTATAGTAAGCATTCACGTTGGCGTGCAACCAAGAGTTTTGGAACTGATAGCTGAACTCGCTGCTGAATACGTGCTCATCCTTCAAGTTGGCTACATAGTCATTGCAAATTTCTGGAGCGATGAAGGCAGTGTTTGCCATAGGTGGACGCCACTCATAGCCTACGCCAATCTTGAAGGCATGACCACGGCCTGCGTCAAAGCTGATGCTTCCCTTGGCACCACCCTCGCCGAAACGAGCGATACCGCTGTTGCCGTATGAGTTGTCGGCAGCCATACCATTGCGCATATAGCCATGACGGCGCATATTGGTCTGACCGAGCTTTGCGCTGAAGTTGGTCTGGAAACGACCCATTTCTGCTGTATAAGATGTCCAGAGCAAACCCTTCATCACCTCTAGCTTGTAGTCGTAGCCGAACTTGTCGCCTTCATAAACCAACTTACCTGTCATGTTAGGACCTGCTGTGTTGAGGTCGTATTGTACACGAGGGTCGGTGATAGGGTAGTCGCCTACTGCGTATGTATTGATGTTGTGGAAGATGGTTCCACCGAGCATGTCGTCCATCGTCTGATAATGGCGGTTGCTATTGGTACCCAATGTCAAGCCACTTACCAATGTGGAGTTCTTTGTTACCTTGGCGGTCAATGTAGATGACAAGTTGAAAGTCAAGTTGTCACTATGTTTTGCCTGTACGTAGTAGAGAGTCTCACCGCCATTCTTGGCAGCCTGCTTGTTGGCATAGTAGAGCTGATCCCAGTTGATCTGGCGGTTGGCCTTGCTGGCAGTCCAATAGTTGTAAGCATTGTTCCAGCTGTCCCAAGCTGACGCATTGTTACCATTGGCGAAGTCGCCCCAAACATAGAAGTTGGCGCTAGGCATATTCTTCCAGTAATCTGGCTGAGGGTTCTCGGCGTTGTTGTAGTTGAGCTTGGTGCTCTTGTACATAGAGTATTTGCCATATACAGAGGTGGTGAGCTTCAACTTGTCGTTGATGTTCCAGTCCCATGTTGCGATGGCAGAAGGAGCGAAGTCGTTGACAACGCGAGAGTTGCGCTTATGACCATTCTGGTAGCCCCAGTAAGGGTTGTAGTAATAGTCGTTGGCAAGCCAGTAAGCCTCGTCGGTAGAAGCACCCTGGGTAGAGCGCTCGGTAGGGTTGCCCCAGGTCGAGAAACTCAGGGAGTGACCATTGTTCCACTTCTTCTGAACGCCGAAGAAGTATGACAAGGCGTTGTAGTAAGTACCCTCTACATAGCCACGGTTAGCCCAACGATAGGTAAGACCCGCTGTGATAGCCCATCCACGATTGTTGAAGCCACTGCTATAAGTGTACATGCCACGGAGCGTGTAGTTGCGGTTGGCGGCGGCAACAGAAGCGTAGTTGCCTACCTGCATGCTTCCGGCACGGAAATCATAGTTGTTGCTACCAGCCATTCCGGTCATGGAGTAGTTGTTTCCCTCGAAAGGAAGGGCGAAGTCAACGTTGCGAGAGAAGCGGTTCAGACCGCCGATATTGGAGAATCGGAACTGTCCGCTTTCCATGTCGTTGACTGGAGCACCATTGATATAGACATCATTGTACTTTTGGTTGAACGCACGGTAACGGAAACGCACCGGTGAGAACAGGTATCCAGCCTCTGATGCATAAACGTTGGAGTTAGAGTTGAGGATGGTCACGTTCTGCGACATATCGTCATCCTCGCCCAACTGTGCCTCGGTGAATGTGAATGCGTTCTCGTCTAAGCCTGCCGCTACCTTTTGCTCAGTTTGGTTGTTCTGGGCAAATGACATCGGCGCATAGCAGAGCGCAAGCATTGCTAATTTTACCTTTTGTTGCATAGTTTATCGATTAATTACTAATAATGTTTGCAAAGTAACGAAATATTTTTTAAAAATGAAAGCTTTTTTGATTAAATTTTGATGAAATATGCGGTTTTTTCAGATAAAATGCCGATATTTGCATCTGATAATGAGTTATCGAACATCGTTGCTCGACATATCCGTAGATAAAATGAATAAAAACTAAAATAATGAAGAAACAAATTCTGATGTTCGCCGCCTTGTTGATAGTCAGCCTGGCTGCACTTGCCCAAGGGCAAAAACGATTCAATCTCTATGCCGTAGGTTTCTACAACCAGGAGAATCTTTTTGATACTTGCCACGATGAGGGCAAGAACGATTATGAGTATCTGCCTGCCAAGGGATGGAACGGCATGAAGTACACCAACAAGTTGCACAACATGGCTCGTGCCCTTGCCGACATGGGTACTGATAAGTTGACTAAGGTGGGCTGCGCCTTCATCGGCATGGCTGAGGTGGAGAACCATAAGGTGCTCGACGACCTCATCGCCCAGGAACCTCTTAAGGCTCGTGGCATGAAGTACTGCCATATCGAGGGACCAGACCGCCGTGGTATCGACTGTGCCTTGCTCTACAATCCTGCTCTCTTCACCGTGAAGAATGTGAAGTTGGTGCCATACGTTCAGGAGAAGGCAAAGGATAGCACTTATTATACCCGTGGTTTCCTCACTGTTCGTGGCGAGTTGGGAGGCGAGGATGTCGCAGTCATCGTGTGCCACTGGCCTAGCCGATTCTCTGGCCCTTTCTACCGTGAGTCGGGAGCTCGTCAGACCAAGGCTGTCAAGGACAGTCTCCTTCGCATCAACAAGAACATGAAGGTCTTTGTGATGGGTGATATGAACGATGACCCTACCAACAAGAGTATGCACGAGTACTTGCAGGCTAAGCCTGAGATTAGCCAGGTAGGACCTGACGATATGTATAATCCTTGGTACAATATCCTTGCTAAAGAGGGAAAAGGAACCTTGTTCTACAACGGCAGTTGGAACCTCTTCGACCAGATTGTTGTCACTCCTAACTTGCTCAACAAGGACAGCAAGCACAAGGATTTTTCTACCTTGAAGTATTTTGCTCACCAGATTTTCCGTCGTGACTACCTCATTCAGCAGGATGGTCAGTACAAGGGCGCTCCTCTCCGTACATCGGCTGGTGGCAGATGGCTCAATGGCTTCAGTGATCACTTGCCAGTTGTCATGTATCTCGTCAAGGAGGCGAAGTAAAAGTGAAGAGTGGAGAACGAAGAGTGAAGAATTCTAATGCTAACGGAATGGAAAATTCTATTCAGATAGAGAATCATCCCTTTGAACCTTGGTTGCCGGCGAGTGCACATCTGCTGATGCTCGGCACCTTCCCACCTTCGCCCAAGCGATGGTGTATGCCTTGGTATTATCCTAATTTCCAAAATGACATGTGGCGCATCTTCGGCATCATCTTTTTCGGAGATAAGTTACACTTCGTGGATGTGGAGAAGAAACAATACCGACTGGAGGCTATCATGAAGTTCCTGAAGGAGAAGGGCGTGGCTATCTTCGATACGGCACAGAAGGTAATCCGTACCAAGAACACGGCTTCCGACAAGGACTTGCAAATCGTGGAGCCTGCCGACCTGGATGGAATGCTGAGAGCCTTGCCTGAGTGTAAGGCGGTGTTGACCGCCGGACAGTTGGCTACCAAGGTGTTCACCGAGCATTATCATATCACGGAAACTCCGAAGATGGGAGGTTATGTGGAGTTCACCTTCGAGCATCGCACCTTGCGTCTCTATCGGATGCCAAGCAGCAGTAGAGCCTATCCATTGGCTGTAGAGAAAAAGGCAGAGTATTACAAGGTGATGTTTGATGCTGTCTTATAATATATAATTAAGGTTCGCACGTACATATTTATAATAGCAAAATAGAATATCATGGACAAGGATAAAATTACAATCATAGGAATCGCTGGTGGTACTGGCTCTGGCAAGACTACCGTGGTAAAGAAGATCGTGGAGGCTTTGCCGCCTCACTATGTGGCTGTTGTGCCATTGGATTCCTATTACAATGATACGAGCCATATGACGGAAGAGGAGCGTCATGCCATCAACTTCGACCATCCTGACGCTTTCGACTGGAAGCTCTTGCACAAGCAGCTCGCCGACCTTCGCAACGGCATTGCCATCGAGCAACCTACTTACAGCTACTTGAAGTGCAACCGTGAGAAGGAAACCATCCATGTGGAGCCAAAGCCGGTTATCATCATCGAGGGTATCATGACGTTGCTCAACAAGAAGCTTCGTGACTTGATGGACTTGAAGGTCTTTGTCGATACGGATGCGGATGAGCGATTGATTCGCAACATTCAGCGTGATACCATCGACCGTGGTCGAACCGTTTCGATGGTGGTCGATAGATACTTGAAGGTGCTCAAGCCCATGCACGAGCAATTCATCGAGCCAACCAAGCGATATGCCGACATCATCATCCCTCAGGGAGGTGAAAATGTAAAAGGCATTGGCATCCTTTGCAGTTATGTGACGGGACTTGTGGAAGGACTTGATGAATAAGAGAAATCCCTCGCCTTAGAGCTTTTGCTTCTAGACGAGGGATTTTTGTATCTATACGATTTCTTGTAAAATTAATTATCAGTTGTGAGGGTGACATTCTTCACTTACAGAATAAGCACTCTTACCTCGGCGTTCCCCATCTTCTCGATTTCGTTCATCGGTCGCTTGAAATAGACGCTCTGGATAGCTTTGTTGATGATGCCGTGTCCTACGGCTAGGATCGTTTTGCCGGGATAGGCTACCTTGAGCCAAGTGAGGAAGTTCTGTGCCCTCGACTTCATCTTTTCCAGTGTTTCGATGTCATCGGGCCAGTCTTTCGGGTCTTTGGGAAGGCTGGGGATGAACTTGCCCGTGAAACTGCCCCAGTCACGCTCACGGATGAGTGGGGTGGTGACTACCGCTTGATGATGAGGCTTGGCGATGATTTCGCAAGTCTGTATGCTGCGATGCAAGTCGCTGGAGACGAAGACATCGATGTGGTCGTTTGCTATTTTGCGAGCTACCTCCTCGGCTTGGGCGATGCCTGCCTCATTTAGCTCGCCAGGAGTCTGTCCCTGCATGATATGGGCTGCGTTATCCACAGTCTCGCCATGTCTTACAAGATATAATTTAGTCATATTCTTCTGTTTTTGTTCACAAAAGTACAAAAAAAGTTGGAGTTGTCAAAGATAGTTTGTACTTTTGTGGCAGAATTTTCATTCTGTTGTATTTTTATGGCAGACATACATCATTTAACGTGTAACTTTTAACATTCAGAAATCATGAAAGTAGTACATAGTTCATTTTTCCGTGCTCTCTGCGCCATCATCGTGGGAGCACTTCTCATCCAGTATCGTGAGCAGACGGTGACTTGGATTACCATCGCCATCGGCGTGCTGTTCTTCCTTTCTGGTGTCATTTCCATTGCCACTTACTTCAGTGCCAAGCGAAATGCCAGCAAGGTGGGTATCGTCTATGATGCCAATGGCAAGCAGATTTCCGGTTTGGTGCCTAGCTTTCCTATCGTGGGAATCGGTAGTTTGATACTCGGTTTGATTTTGGCACTGATGCCAAACACGTTCATCAACAGTTTGATGTTTATCCTTTCGGTGATTCTCATCATGGGAGCGTTGACACAGTTTACCAATCTAGCCACGGCTCGCAAGATGGGTGGAGTAGGTTTCGTCTATTGGATATTCCCTTCCATCATCCTCTTGGTTGGTTTGCTTGCCATCATCAAGCCGTCAGCCATTGCTTCGGCACCGCTCTTCATCATTGGTTGGACGATGCTCATCTATGGAGTGGTGGAGTGCATCAATGCCTTCAAGATTGCCAATAATAAGAGAAAGTGGGCAAAGGCAGAGGAAGTTTCTTCGGCTGCTGGAACGACAGAGAATGACTCGTATATCGAGGAAATCAAGGAGGAAGAAGAAAAAAAAGAATGATGGCTTAGGTATGAATAGAGTAATGGTCTCGGTATGAAAAAAGAATGATCCTCTTGGTATGAGAGTATAAAAGAATCCCCAATAGTTTTACGGAAAGGTAAACTGTTGGGGATTTTCTATATGCTTTTGTTGGGCAACCTCTTTTCTATATGCTTTTGTAGAGCAAGGCTTCTTGCTTACTACCTGATGGCTCTTATAATTGGAACTTATATCCCAAGGTAATCTGGAAGACGGAGTGTCTGTCGTCTGATCTCATCTTGATGCCTTCGTTCTCAACGTAGCCACTTGCGACCTTGGTCACACCGAGGTTGTAGCGAGCATCAATGATGAGTCCATTGTACTCGTATGACAAGCCGATAGGAATGGAGAAGTCAAATGTGTTGATTTTATAGTTGGTGTCAGCCTGCTTGAAGGCTTCATCAATGTCAACGCTGACACCGCCAACGCTAACTTTCTTGTTGATACAGAAACCTGGTTGGATGCCGGC
>ERZ791902.1360-NODE-1360-length-11661-cov-277.795278_pt1 | contig 11661 bp, 7 predicted proteins | sample MGYA00510149_ERZ791902 | MGnify/ENA primary metagenome ERZ791902 (study PRJEB30046, sample SAMN00792060) | human gut metagenome | study: EMG produced TPA metagenomics assembly of the A metagenome-wide association study of gut microbiota in type 2...
GCAGATTGAGCTGCATCTTCCAGGGTTCCACCGACACCACCTTCTATATATTGGCTGTATATTTCGGAAGCGTAAGCATCAGGAATACCCGCCACGCCGTGGCTTGCGGCTTGCTCGCCGATTTGGCTGGAGTCATCGCAGCAATCGCTATAGCATACCTTTTCTTTTAAAGGTAAAAAAGTAAAAGGGTAAAAAGGTAAAAAAGACTTAGATTATATATTCATCTAAAAAATGAAAATATGGGCAATAATGTCATTTATGAATTAAGCAAAAAGTTTGCCATACGAATAATCAAACTCTATGTTTTCCTCAAAGAAGAGAAACATGAATTCGTTATGTCTAAACAAATATACAGATGTGGTACAAGCATTGGAGCAAACATTGCAGAAAGCACTTATGCTCAAAGTACACCAGATTATATAAGCAAACTTAGCATCTCCCTAAAAGAAGCAAGTGAAACTCAATATTGGCTGGATTTACTTCAAGAAAGCAATTATATAACAACAGAACAATACGAATCAATATCCAATGATGTTAAGACTATCATAGGAACTCTCGTAAATATCATCAATAAATTGAAACAAAAAAATAATCAATAAACAAAAGTAAAAAGCGAAAAGGCAGAGAATCAAGCTTTCTTTTACCTTTTTACCTTTTTACCCTTTTACTTTTAAACATATGGCAAACCTCAAAAGTTTAGCAAAGGATACCGCCATCTATGGTTTGAGCAGTATCATCGGCAGATTCCTCAACTATCTGCTTGTACCACTCTATACGGCTAAGATCAGCGCCGCCAGTGGTGGTTATGGTGTCATCACCAACATGTACGCCTATACGGCGTTACTCCTCGTTATCCTGACCTACGGAATGGAGACCACCTTCTTCCGTTTTGTCAACAAGGAGGGAGAAAACTCAGAAAAGGTTTATCACACGGTATTGAGCATGGTGGGATTCACTTCCCTACTCTTCATCGCCCTGGTATTCCTCTTCATCACGCCTTTGAGCGATGCGATGGGCTACGCCGACCATCCGGCTTATGTATGGACCATGTTCGTAACCGTGGCTATTGATGCCTTCCAGTGCATCCCGTTCGCTTACCTCAGATACAAGAAGCGCCCATTGAAGTTTGCTGCCTTCAAGTTGCTCTTCATCGGTCTGAACATTGCGCTCAACCTGGTTTACTACGTCATCATGGATGGTCACGATGTGGGTTATGCTTTCTACATCAACCTGGTTTGTACCGCCTCCATCACCTTCTGTTTCTACAAGGAACTGAAGGAAGGATTCATGGGCGAGAAATGCTCCTGGAGCGAATGTAAGGTGCTCGTCAGGAAGATGATGGGCTACAGCTGGCCTATCCTCGTGCTCGGTATTGCCGGTATTCTGAACCAGACAGCCGACAAGATTCTCTTCCCTTACATCTATGAGAAGGGGGATGCTCATGCACAGCTCGGAATCTACGGAGCAGCCAGCAAGATTGCGATGATCATGGCGATGATAACCCAGGCTTTCCGCTATGCTTACGAGCCATTCGTATTCGGCAAGGCAAAGGATAAGGACAACCGACAGACTTACGCTTCGGCGATGAAATATTTCGTCATCTTCACCCTCTTGGCTTTCCTGGTGGTGGTAGGTTATCTGGATGTATTGCGCCACATCATCGGTCGCGACTACTGGGATGGTTTGAAGGTAGTGCCTATCGTAATGGCTGCCGAAATCATGATGGGAGTATATTTCAACCTCAGTTTCTGGTACAAGCTCATCGACAAGACCATCTGGGGTGCTTACTTCTCAGGCATCGGTTGTGCGGTATTGATTGCTATCAACGTTATCTTCGTACCAGTTTATGGTTACATTGCCTGTGCCTGGGCTGGTTTCGCAGGTTATGGAACAGCCATGCTTCTCTCCTACTTTGTGGGGCAGAAGAAGTATCCTATCAACTATCCGGTGAAGGAGATTATGATTTATGTGGTTCTCGCCCTCATCCTCTTCGTAGGAATGACCGAGGCAAACAGATACTTCTCCAGTGGAATTGCCTGCCTCATCAACACGGTGCTCATCCTCATCTTCGCCGCTTATCTCGTGAAGAAGGATTTCCCATTGAAGAGTCTGCCAGTGGTGGGAAAATACTTTAGAAAGTAAGAGATTCCAATCATTGAGATTATATTCCAAGAAGTCCGTGGACAATGTGTAAGTCCACGGACTTCTTTTGTTTATATTATACAGAACCTTCGCATGCGGTTCAAGAATAGACAAAAGGACCCAATGTTCCTGGTCCCGAGCAATACTCAGGATATAATAGCCGCCAGCAAGGCGCCCTGTAAGAGCTAAAGCAAACGGCTGAGTGAACGAAACGAAACGACTGAGTATTTTGAAGGATACGGCTCCGTAAGCTGAAGAATACGACTCCGTAAGTGAAAGAAGACGTCTGATCAGGTTCAAAGAGATAGAATATGGAGTTCAAGGAGACTGCTTCTGGAAAGTTGCCACTAGGCTCAGCAGCTCTGCTGAGCCTAGTCAGCAGGTCTGCTCACTGCAGTCAGCAGGTCTGCTCACTGCAGTCAGCAGGTCTGCCGAGCATACTAAGAAAGCAGCTGGTATGCGCACTTGCATATCAGCTGTTTTTGCACTTTTTAGTTCGACTTGTTGTAAAATATCACACTTTTAAGGACGACCTTTTGTGGTTTTACACATTTTTAAGGACGTTTTTTGTGGTTTTTCAAAAGAAATCAGTATCTTTGCAGCAATATTCCCTCACAAAAGTGTTGGTAATAAGGCATTATTCCCTCACAAAAATGTACAGACACAAATATCATTCCCTCACAAAAGTGTAGCAAACATGAAAAGATTCATATACAACCAACTGAAAGACTGGAAATTATCCAGTAACAGGAAGCCACTCATCATGTATGGAGCAAGACAAGTTGGCAAGACCTATATCATCAAAGAGTTTGGCAACAACGAATTTGAGAATATGGTTTACATCAACTGTTACAAAAACAAAAGCATTGCTCAACTTTTTCAAGGTGACGCAAATGCAGAAAGACTTTCCATCGGCCTTGCTGCTTATGCACACCAAGACATCACTCCTGGCAAGACCCTTGTATTTCTCGATGAGATACAAGAGATTCCACCTGTTTTGTCCTCGCTGAAATATTTCTGTGAAGACAAGCCAGAATTGCATATCATCGTAGCAGGATCATTGCTCGGTGTCATGAACATGAAAGGAGAATCCTTCCCTGTCGGTAAAGTTGACATCATGCACCTCTACCCCATGACTTATGAGGAATTTCTACTTGCCAATGGAGAGAAACAACTTTTGGATTTATTGCAAAGCGGAGATAAGGAACTTATCAACAGCCTCGCCCCAAAATTCATAGAATACCTTCGACGATACTACTTTGTTGGAGGTATGCCCGAAGCAGTATTGGAATTTACACAAAATCACAACCCAATGCAAGTAAGGCAAATTCAACAAAACATCTTGAATGCATACGAGGCAGATATCAGCAAACACACCGAAGAACAGACACAAAGAGTAAGAATGGTATGGCAATCAATCCCAGCCCAACTGGCTCGCGAGAACAAGAAGTTCATCTATGGTGCAATAAGAAAAGGAGCTAGGGCTAAAGATTTCGAGATTGCAATACAATGGCTCACTGACGCAGGACTCGTCCATAAGGTAGAAAGAACAAGAGATGCCAAATCTCCATTAAAATTCTATGCAGACATGGATGCTTTCAAATTATATGTGCTTGATGTAGGTTTGTTGGGAGCACTCACAATGGCACAACCTGACCAGATTCTCATTGGCAACAACGTGTTTAGCGAATACAAGGGGGCGTTTACTGAGAATTTCGTGCTTCAACAGCTGAAATCTCTTCCTTACTTACCCATATATTATTACAGTAAGCCAAGCTCTACCCAAGAAATTGATTTCATAGTACAAGCCGGCAGCGAAATCTTACCAATAGAAGTAAAGGCTGAGGAGAATGTAAAGGCAAAATCACTAGCAGCATTTATCACTCACGATTTTGCCTCCTATCATCTCAAAGGTATCCGTTTCTCCATGCGAGGTTTCCAAGACCAAAAATGGATGGAAAATGTACCACTATTCGCAGCTAGAGAATTTGTTAAACACAAGGTAGAGAAGGGTTTCATCATCAAATAAGCCATAGAAGCATGAGGAAGAAACTGAATAAGAAACTTTGCATGGATGACATCTATGAGATTTGTATTCTTACCCATGGTAATAACCGTAAAAAAGCTCATCTTTATCAACTAACATTTGATGAGGACGAGCGAATATCCACAAATGCCCTGTGGGTATTCACTCATTTCGACATGCAGAACAACGAGTGGCTCTATGCCAAGCACGATGACTTAATAGACCGAGTTCTCGTAGAGAAGAAAGAAACCAAGCGCCGCCTGATGCTCCATCTCCTTCTCCGTCAGCCTTTCGAGGAAGAATCACTCCGTTCTGATTTCATCGATTTCTGCATCGCCAAGATTACTGCCTGTTCCCAGCCCTACGCCATCCGCTGCTACTGCATGAAGCTCGCCTACGAGCAGATGAAGTACTATCCCGAACTCCTCGAAGAGTTAAGAATGGCTCTGGATATGCTGGAGCAAGAGGTTCTATCACCAGGAATGTTATCAGCAAAAAGGCAAATTATGAAGAAAATCAAGCGAAGCCTTGGAAAATTCGGGAAATAGTAGTAACTTTGCAAAGTTAAATATCAAGCATTACATCTATGAATAAAGATAATATCAACGAGTTCGCATCCTTCGATGAATATCTTCGACAAGGAGAACCTTCGCAGAAGGAAAGTGCCGAGAACTGGAAGACGGCTATCGGATTGCAGGCTGTAGATGGGCTGCAACCGTCGGCGTATCTCATAGATGTGGCTAAGCGAAATATCGAAGGAGAAATCACTCTGGATGAAACCAGAAAACTGATTGACTCTTACTATCAGAGCAAGACGGTCCGTACACCTAAGGATGAAGACGAGGAAGAGGCAGATAAGGTTTCAGCCAACATCGCGAAGATTCTCGCCAGCAAGACCTTTGCCTTCAATACCAACGGATATGTTTCCCTGCATCGAAGAATATTCGAGGGAGTATTCAAACACGCAGGAGAAATCCGCCAGTATGATATTTCCAAGAAAGAATGGGTGCTCGAAGGAGATTCCGTAAACTACCTGAATTGGGAAGACTTGCGAAGAGCCTTGGACTGGGATATTGAGCAGGAGAAGAACTTCTCATATAAAGGTCTGACGGATGATGAGAAGATTGAGCATATTGCCAAATTCATTTCAGGCATCTGGCAAATCCATGCTTTCAGAGAGGGAAACACCCGAACCACGGCAATTTTCACCATCCAATATCTCCGTTCGTTAGGATATAAAGTAAACAACGAAATGTTCGCCAAGCATTCCTGGTATTTCCGCAATGCCTTGGTTCGTGCCAACTATCGCAACATTCAGAAAGGCATTGATTACTCTCCTATCTACCTGGTTCGTTTCTTCAGGAACTTACTCCTAAAAGATAGCTGGGTGCTCAAAAACAGATACTTGCATATTCGGCCGACTGATGATTGGAAAGAGCAGCCAAGAATAGGTACCCCACAAGTACCCCGCAAGCAATCCTCAAGTACCCCACAAGTACCCCACAAGTTCAGTCAACATGTGGAGACTCTTATTCTATCCTTTAACGATGAATATATGACATCTGCGGAAATTATGGGTGCAATCGGACTAAAGGACAGAAAAAGTTTTAGTGAACTATATTTAAACGCTGCCCTCTCAGAAAAAGCTATTGAAAGGAAATATCCAAACACCCCAAGACATCCACGCCAGCAATATCGGATGACAGAGCTGGCAAAGACTTGGAAAGAAGGATATGAGAAAAAGGAATAAATAACATCATAATAAAAATAGAAAACAAAAACAAGTAATGAAGAAAAAAGCAACGGTCCTTATCGCCTCTATCATGGCGTTCTGCGGAATCAATACCGCGCACGCTGACGAGGGAATGTGGACGATTTACAACTTGCCTAACGCTGTGTATGAGATGATGCAGCGCGAAGGCTTCAGTATGACTTACGACCAGCTCTACAACGGTGAGAACGCCTTGAAGAATGCTGTGGTTAACTTCTCTGGCTATTGCTCAGGCGTAGTCGTTTCCCCAGACGGTTTGGTATTTACCAACCACCATTGCGGTTTCGAGGCTATCAGAAGCCACTCTACCGTGGAGCACGACTATATGCTCAACGGTTTCTTTGCTAAATCTTACGCAGAGGAATTGCCTAACGAGAATATGTTCGTCAGCTTTATGGTTGAACAGAAGGATGTAACCGATAAGGTGATGAGCCTCGGATACGAGAAACTCGATAACAAGAAGCGCGATGAACTCATCGATTCTCTGGAGAACGAGATGACTAAAGAGGCGAAGAAGAACGATTCTACCCTCCATATCACCGTTCAGCCTTTCTACGAGGGCAACAAGTGGTACGCTACTACCTACCGCGACTTCACCGACCTGCGTCTGGTTTTCACCGTGCCAAAGTCTATGGGTAAGTTTGGTGGCGATACAGACAACTGGATGTGGCCTCGCCAGACCTGCGACTTCTCTGTATTCCGCATCTATGCTGACCCTAAGACCAATGGTCCTGCTGCCTACAGCAAGGACAATGTGCCTTATCATCCTAAGCGTTGGGCTCAGGTTTCTCTCCAGGGTTACAAGGATGGCGACTATGCGATGACCATGGGTTACCCAGGCAGCACAGAGCGCTATCTTTCAAGCTACGGAATCCAGACCATGCGCGATGCTGAGAATGCACCTCGTGCCCAGGTTCGTGGCGTAAAGCAGGAGGTGATGCAGAAGCACATGCGTGCCGACGAGGCTGTCCGCATCAAGTACGACAGCAAGTACGCCAGCTCTTCCAACTACTGGAAGAATGCCATCGGTATGAACAAGTGTATCGACTCTATCGGCATCGTGAATCTGAAGCGTGAGTACGAAACCCGTCTCCGTGCTTGGCAGGACACAGCCAAGGCAGCCAACGACCTCGCCCACAAGGTAGATTTCGACAAGCTCGCCAAGCTCTACAAGGAGAGCGCAGACGTGAAATACGCCTGGACCAACTTCGCTGAATCTTTCACAAGAAGAAGCAATATCGAGTTCTCTACCCGTGCCATCAAGCTCCAGACCAACATGGAAGTGAAGGGTCCTGAGAAGAACAAGAAGAAGCAGTATCATGAGTTTGAAGATAACTCTGCAGAATGGGATATGGCGCTCGATAAGGAAGTGCTCGCTACCCTCTTGAAGAACTACAAGGAGCACGTAGACAGCAAATGGTTGCCTAAGTTCTACAAGACCATCGACGCTGAGTTTGGCGGCAATTACGCCAAGTATGTAGATTATCTCTGGGAGAAGTCGCTCATCATGAAGAAGGGTGCCAAGCTCTATTTCAACAAGAAGGGATATGAGAAGGATCCAGGCGTAAGCTTCGGTATGGATCTGAACGATGTATATGGTGATTTCGCTGCTCAGATGGGCAGCATCAACGATAGCATCGCCGAGCAGGAGAAGTATCTCTGCGCTGCCAAGCTCCGTATGGAGGAAGACATGCCTCACTACAGCGACGCCAACTTCACCATGCGATTGAGCTACGGTCAGGTAGGCGGTTTCGACCTCGGTGGCAAGCCTTCTGGCTATTACACCACAGCCGAGAGCATCGTAGAGAAGATGAAGAAGGGCGACAAGGTAATCGATTACTACGCTGAGCCTATCATGCACGAGCTTCTCTCTGAGAAGGATTTCGGCAAGTATCAGGATAAGGCGACTGGCAAGATGCAGCTCTGCTTCCTCACCAACAACGATATTACCGGCGGTAACTCTGGTAGCCCTATGTTCAACGGCAAGGGCGAGTTGATTGGTCTTGCCTTCGATGGCAACTGGGACAGCCTCAGCTCTGACATCAACTTCGACAAGCGCCTGGCTCGCTGCATCGGTGTAGATATTCGCTATGTGCTCTACCTGATGGATAAGTGGGGACACGCAGACCGCCTCTTGAAGGAGATCAATGCGAAGTAAATCCTATCTCTGAATCAACAGAGATGATATAAAGGTTTATCCTGGGATAAAGATTAGTCTCAGGATGATATAAAAAGAGCGGAAAATCAGCTGTTAACTGTTAACCTGTTAACTCCTGGCTTTCCGCTCTTGTTTTATTTAGTCTTTCTATTCTTGTTATCTTACTGATTTTCAACTCGTTTTATCTTACAGATTCGCAACCTACAGAATTTCAACTAATATTGCGAGATATTATTCAGCTCCTTCAATGAAACCTGACGAGGCTTCTCGGCAAGTTTCTTCTTCAATTCATCCACCGTTATTTCTGCAGATGGATTGAAATCGGCAGAGCGCATGTAATCAATTACACTCTGATAGAAAGCCTTGCCTTCCGGATATTTCGAAGCCTTCTCCAAATCGCTCATGCAGACGAGAAGCTTTCCTGCTCCCACCTTCCATTCCATCACCAAACCCAACTTATGATTCCGCTCGATGTTATCTATCACCTGAACTATCGGGCGATAATCCTTGGCGAAGTTGTCAAGCACCAGCGGATGCGATTCCTTGATAACCGGGAACCATTGCCAGTTGGTGTGCATCTCCGTAGGGAATCCCTTGAATATCGGATGTTCTGGATTCGTAAGAATGCCCAGGGTTCCTGGAGAAACCTTCTTCTTGTTGTTCTCGCAGATGGTCTTGAACATGCGATAATTCCAGTAATCGGTCTGGAAGAGTCCGCCAACAGTATAAGGAGTAGCATTATCTGCCTGCGAAAGCGTATCATCGGCAGCCACAAAATGGCTGGAAGCCGTAGGCATCCAAAGCACCTTTCCGCCCTTTTCCAAGACTTTCACCACTTCCTGATTCAAATCTCTGGCAATGATAACGCCCTTCTTTTCCAAAGCCTTCTTAGGATAAACCCAAAGTTCGTAGGAGTTTCTCGCCTCTGTTCCTTCAATGTTTAATGTAAGAAGCAGCTTGGTAGGTTTCTGCACGTGGAAAACACCATTCAGTTCACCCACATCCACCAAACCTTCATCGTATGAAAAGATGTTCAATACTCCCTCATCCTCAGCCATCAAGTCGCCCACATTCTTTCTCACTTCACCATCCTTGGTGCTGAAAGTTCCATCATCCATACAGAACAATCCGTTCTCGGCAGCCAGATGCCATTTCAGTTTCTTGCCCTTCAACGAAGAACCGCCATAATTGGCTACCTTTACCCTAGCCTGAATATTCTCGCCATCCTCGAAGCAGAACTTCTTCATTTCCAGCAGAGGAACCACTGGCGAACACCACTGGCGCCATTCCTCGGGCGTAGTGATTCCCTTACTCTCCATAAACGCATCCAGGATGCCTACGAAAGCACTTCCCTGACCGGGATAATCCTGAATATCGAGCAATTGGAAGCCCGCCATATTCCGGGTTCTCAAATCCATCTCTATATCGGCTTTATAGAGTTTCACGCTCCATAAGCCCGAAGCCTTGTGAAAATCATCTGCCTGCGAGAGCATTCCGGCTGCAGCCAGACGACGGCGGAAAACTTCGAAGTTATAAGGATGAAGCACTCCGGTGTATTTCTTTATTTCCCGATAGTCAGGATAGGTCTGAAACTGGCCTGTTTCGTGAGAGATGATTGGGATTCCTGCCTTATCGCAAGCCTCATCAAAATTCATCGTAGAATTAGGATGGAAATGATTGATCATTCCTCCATCGTAGGCATCTGCAAAGGAGAAGGAACCACGGGTATGAGTATTGTATTTGCCCCATCCCTCGCCTCCGATGCGGCAAGTGGTGAAGTAATCCATTCCTTCTTTTATTCCCTGATAACCGAGATAGTAATTGCTTCCGAAGGTATAGTATTTATCAGGCGCAATCTTGCGGAAATCATCCACAAACTCCTTCATCTTGTCGATGTCGCCCCAGAGTTCATTACCCAGCGCCATCATTCTGAAAGATGGATGATGACCGTATTCTCTGAGGATGTTCTCGCCTTCCTGATGCAGGAACGCCATCAGCCTTTCATCCTTCTTGTCAAAAGAACCCCAGAAAGGAAGTTCCGGCTGGAGATAGATTCCCAGACTGTCCGCTGCCACGAAAGCCGCCTCCGGTGGGCACCAGGAATGAAAGCGCACATGATTGATTCCATACTCCTTGCAGGTTCCAAGATACTTCATCCAGCCTTCCACGCTCATCTCCACATGTCCCGTCAGTGGCCATACAGCCGCATCGTGCTTGCCACGAAGGAATATCCTATGACCATTGGCGTAGAAATGGGCGCCCTCAATATGGAAATCCTTGGCGAAATCAGGCATCTGAAGGGCGGAAGGAGAAGCTACAGAACGGCTAGGGACTGCTCCTGTTAGAGTTTCTGCAGATTTGCTCTCTACAGAGCTGGCTAGCTGGAGTTCTATCCTTCCGATAATTCCATTCCAGTTGGTCTGTGTATCTTCTGTATAAGCATGGCTGGAACCGTAAACCTGCTCAGGCACACCTCTTCCATTATCCACCACGATTTCCAGGAAATGCTTGCCCGGCTTCACCTTCTTTGGCAGAAGATAGCGCTGGGGAGTAGAGATGAAGTTGCAGGAATCCACCAGTTCTCCATCCACATACACCCATGTCGGTCGGGTACGTTCCAGGAAGAGTTCTACCGGCTTCTTCTTCCAGTCCTTCGGGATATTGATGGTTCTGGAATATCTAGCAGCTCCTTTATAGGCATAGAGTCTCGTAAGATGCGTTGTTTCCATCGTATCTTTCGGAGCGAATCCCAGACGGTTCGTATCGATGGTACCGGGAAGGATGGCACGCTTCACCTCACCCTGCGAGGCACGCTTACTCTTGGCAAAAGCGCTACCGCTCTTTCCCAACTCTACATTCCACTCACCAGCGAGCGAAATGCTCTGTGCTTGCAAGCCCAAACTTACCAGTCCCAGACAAGCGATAAGAATAGATTTCTTCATTTACTTATTACAGAATATCTTTTAGGGTTAAAATTGCGTATAAAGATACAATAAATTTGATGTTTACGGCTGCAAATATACAAAAATTGCGGTAAAAACACCGCAATTTACCAAAGAAATTGCTGTATTTTTACCGCAAAATATGGATATTGCATCAAAACATCCCTTTGATGCAGGTTTTCACCTTTATTATATATCGTCGTCTAAAATTACTTCTTCTTAGGTCTGCGACGAGCCCAACCTTCTTCCTCGAAGTTTGGCTCCTCACCCTTGAATTTTACATTGTCGTTGTTCTGGAAGAACTGGCGCCAATCGCCTGTATCCTCCTGAGGGCGAGACTTTCTGCCGCCACGAGATTCACCACGGCTTCCACGTCCTCCCTTTCCACGAGAATCACGAGAGTCTCTTGCATCATCAGAAGAACCTCTGCGGCTGCGTCCGCCTCTTTCTGAAGAACGACCGCCTCTGCCCTCAGAACTGCGGCCGCCGCGGGCTGCTCTGCCATGACCTTCTTCATCAGCATCGTTACATCTTACGGTTCTGCCCTTGTACTCAGTACCGTTCAATGCCTTCATCACGCGCTTCGCATCCTCCTCAGGCACCTCGATGTAGGCAAACTTAC
>ERZ791902.1367-NODE-1367-length-11604-cov-36.307732_pt1 | contig 11604 bp, 8 predicted proteins | sample MGYA00510149_ERZ791902 | MGnify/ENA primary metagenome ERZ791902 (study PRJEB30046, sample SAMN00792060) | human gut metagenome | study: EMG produced TPA metagenomics assembly of the A metagenome-wide association study of gut microbiota in type 2...
AATAGCTCAGTTGGTTAGAGCACCTGACTGTTAATCAGGGGGTCGTTGGTTCAAGTCCATCTTGAAGCGCCATTAAAAAGCCTCGCAAGTTTTCACTTGCGAGGCTTTTTCTGTCAGGGGGTGCAGTTGTCTCAACTGCACCAACCAAGCTATTGGTGCACTTCTTGCTTGGTTGGTGCAGTGGAGACCACTGCACCCCCTATTTGGGCATATTATTTTTGAGGCTGCTTTTTAGTTGCTGCGGAGGCCGGAGACCTCCGCTACTAAAGCAACTCTATTTGTATTTTCTGAATCTCCACCACATCATCACGCCCGCCGACGTCAGTCCGAACGGGAACGCCATCCACACACCCATCAGTCCGTAGTCCAACACGAAACCGCAGAGATAGCCCACGGGCAGCGAGATGACGAAGAAGGCGATGAACGCAATCAGCATCAGCGGCTTCACGTCGGCGATGCCACGCAGCGCGTTCGCGTAGTTTATCTGCATGCCGTCGCCGAACTGATAGATGAAGAACGGCACGAGCAGCGAGAGTACACCCGCCGACACCTCGGCGCTGTCTGTAAACCATCCGCCGATATGGTTGCGCAGCAGGAAGATGATGCCGCCGAGCACCACCTCGAGCATCACCATAAGACGCAGACCCGCCGTCACCGTGTGGCGCACGTTCTGCACGTCGTGCTGTCCGTGGAAGTAGCTCGTGCGCACAGCCACCGCAGCACCCAGTCCGTAGTAGACCATGAATGTGAACTGCGAGATGGTAGACATCACCTGATGCGACGCCAAGGCTATCGTGCCGAGCCATCCCACCATGATGATAGAGAGCGAGAACGACGCCGTCTCCATGCCCATCTCCAGCGCGATAGGCGTGCCGAGCGAGCCGAGGCGGCGCAGCAAGTCGCGCGACCAGCCCAGACGGAAGAAGCCCTCTCTGTATGAAGCGAAGCGGCGTGCGCGCAGGAACACCGCTGCGAACACCACCACCATTATTATACGCGAGAGCAGCGTAGACACGCCCGCACCGATTACGCCCATCTCGGGCGAACCGCACTTACCATAGATGAATATGTAGTTGCCGAGAATGTTCAGCAGGTTGCCCGAGAGCAGAATCCACATCGACGTGCGCGTCAGCGTGATACTGTCCGTAAACTGCTTGAAGGCGTTGAACAGCATCACGAACGGCAGCGACGCAAACAGCACCATATAGTAAGGACGCATGTAGCCGAGCAGTTCCTCCGGCTGTCCGATGTTGCCCAGATTGAAGAAGAGTACCAGCAGCACAGCCATCATCGCCACCGCCGCCAGCGTGTTCGTAAGCAGCGAGCAGCGCAGCGCCTGACCCGCTCCAGCATGTTCGCCGCGTCCGAAGAGCGCGCCCACTATAGGCGTCAGTCCGTAAGAGAAACCCGTGCCGGTGATGATGGCAAGGTTCATGATGTTGTTGACGAACGACGCAGCGCCAAGCTCCGTCGTGCTGTGGTGCCCCACCATCATCGTGTCCGCAAAGCTAAGCACAATCATACCCATCTGACCTATCATGATAGGGATGCCGATGGAGAGCAGCGTGCGGTAGTGCTGCCCCATGCTTATCGTGCTGTTACCAGAATTTGTTTTTGTCTTCGTTGTATTCATATCCGACAGCTGCCAGTTTATCAATGATTTGTTGTTTCTCTACATGCATGTCGTCGCATAAAGCGTCGAGCGAGGGGTAAGTGTCGCGCAAGTGCGCATTGATGACGCTGAAGAGCATCATCGGGTCTTTGGGTAATCCAAGCATAATAATCTGATTAAATAATAGTTACCTGATAAAATTCAGAGTGCAAAGTTACTCAAACTTTTACAAACAAATGGCACGAATGGGTTTACATCTTGTCAAAAGGTTCAATATATTTCCGTTTTTTAGTGCGAAAGGATAGATTTTCGGGCTTTTTTTTGGCTCTGTCGCTTTTTTTGCCGAACTTTGCACCGAATATAGCTTTCTAAAATTCAAGCACATAGGCGACTTTACGATGTGGCGGAAAACGACTGCGCCACCTATATATAATAAATCAAAACAGAAATATTAATGGTAAAGCCATTCTCACTAATCGCTGTCGTGGCATTTGCTACGACACTCACATCTTGTTTCAAGGATGAAGCGCTCAACAACGAGTGCGACATAGAAAAGGCATGGATTCAGGTGGACAACCCCGACGAGGTGTTCTTCCAGCCGTCTAATGCCGAACTTCCAGATATCGAGTCGACAAAGACCGACCTTATCTTCCCCGACCTGCGCCCTAACAGCGATGTTACAGCCCTGCCGGTATACTTCAAGGTAACTGACGGAGCAACAATAACTCCGGAGAACGGCTCGGTGCAGAACTTCGCAGACGGACCGGTGACATACGTAGTGACCTCAGAAGACGGTCAGTACAACCGCACATATCGCGTCTACATAAAGGCGAAGGAAGCAGACCCGACCCCCGATCCGGGCAAGCCGGAGGATCAGTTCGGCTATGTAAACTACAACTTCGAGAACTACTTCCTCGACCCCGCATCGTCGAAGTTCTATGTGTGGAGCGACTACGAGAACGGCAACAACTGGGCAACTGGCAACCCCGGCTTCAAGATTGCTAAGGGTACTGCTACGCCCGACCAGTATCCTTCTACACCTCTTGCAGAGGGTTACGACGGAGCAGCCGTGAAGCTCGAGACATGCGACACCGGCGCATTTGGCGTGATGGTGAACATGCGCATCGCTGCCGGCAACCTCTTCACCGGCGTGTTCGACTCGAAGTCGGCTACAAAGGCACCGCTTAAGGCTACACACTTCGGCGATGGCTCGTACAACCAGATAAACTATCGCCCCGTGACGCTCGCTGGCTACTATCAGTACACGCCGGGCGAAGTGTTCAAGGATAAGAAAGGTAAGGAAGTGGAAGGACGCATCGACCAGGGCGACATCTACGCCGTAGTGTTCCGCAACGTAGACAGCGAAGGCAATTCGTTCTACCTCACCGGTGACAACGTGCTCACATCTCCGCAGATTGTGGCGCTGGCTCGCGTGCCTAACGTCGTGAAGACCGAAGGCGGATGGCAGAAATTCTCTGTCGACTTCAACTACAGCGGCGAGCTCGACCCCGCCATCCTCGCCAACTATGGCTACAGCATGGCGGTAGTGTTCACATCGAGCATCGACGGCGCAGCCTTCCAGGGCGCTGTGGGCAGCACGCTGCTCATCGACAAGGTAAGCATTGCATATAAGAAGTAAGGAAACAAGCAAATGAAGAAATCAATAATAGCTGCAGCCTTCGCGCTGCTCTTCGGCGCGCAGGGCGCGTCGGCAATCGGAATATTCGACGACCTGCGCTATCAGGCTCGTCTCGGCTACAATATCGGCGGCACAATGCCGATGGGCATGCCCGCTTCTATACGCGGTCTTGACAGCTACACGCCGAAACCCAGCTTCACCATAGCGCTCGACGCCTACAAGCCGCTCACTGAGAAGTGGGGCATGATGGCAGGTTTCCACTTCCAGACAAAGGCGATGGAGACCGACGCTCGCGTGAAGAGCTACTCTATGGAGATGCGCCAGGGCAGCGAGTCGCTGAGCGGACTCTTCACGGGCAATGTCGTTACGAATGCAAAGCAGCTCGTCGTAACGCTGCCTCTGCAGGCTACGTTCAGCGTGTCTGACGCTGTGCGACTGAAGTTCGGTCCGTACTTCTCTTACGCTCTTAACAACGAGTTCACCGGCTACGCCTACGACGGCTATCTGCGCGAGGGCGACCCTACCGGACAAAAGGTGGAGCTCGGACATAACGAGGGCGAGCGCGGCGACTACGACTTCTCGAGCGATATGCGCCACTGGCACTTCGGCTTCGACTTCGGTGCCGACTGGTACTTCTCGCAGCACTTCGGAGCATACGCCGATGTGCAGTGGGGTATGTCGGGCGTGTTCCGCGAGAACTTCAAGACTATCGAGCAGACCATGTACCCCGTGTATGCTACGCTCGGTGTGCTGTATAAACTTAAATAAGTTGAGATGTTGTGATGTTGTTGTGTTGAGATGTTGACATTAGTTTACAGCTTAATGGCAAATTTCACCACCTCACCATCTCACCATCTCACCATACCCCCCCCCTCACCATAACAACAAAAAAATATTAAACCTAAAAACAAATAACAAGCTTATGAAAAAAATCTTTACTCTGTTAGTCCTCTTGATGGCGACAGTATGTGTGTCTGCCCAGCAGTATTACAAAGGAACATTCCACTCAAAGGTGAATGACTTTAACGATTATGAAACAACAGTAGCCGTAACTCAGGGCGAAGGCGGCAAGTATACACTCGTGTTCGAAAGCGTAATCTTCGGCAACGACGACTTCGGCAAGTGTACATTTGCAGGAATCGAGAATTATAAGTGGGCAGGCGGCAATAGCTTCACCTTCTCTAACGAAGGCGGCAACCTCGGCGCAGCTACAAAATACTATTTCGAGTTGTCAGACGCTCTCGGCAAGTCTGTAATCGACGACGAGAAGATCTACATCACATTCAACTACTTCCAGGTTAACACGACCAAGGAGTACAGAAACGTAGTGTTCGAAGGCAAGCGCACAAGCAGCGGCGGTGGCAGCACCGGCGGCGACGACAAGCCGACAATCACCGATACAGAGCAGTTCACAGCTGACGTAGTTTCTGTATTAGAAGGCGGTCAGTCTGGCAACGTTAAGTATCCTAACGTAGTAGCAAAGGTGTGCGAGTGGAGCGACGGCGTACACAGCCTCGAAATCGAGCACATTGATACAGAGAAGGGCTCAATGTCAGGCGTTCTGTTCAAGGGTCTTGAGAAGAAGGAAGTAAACGGCGAGGTGGTATACACTGGCACCGTAGAGCCGGATATCACAGACCTTCCTGACTTCTACCTCGGCTACACAAAGCTCATGGCAAACGTTGAGGCTAAGATCGACGAGAGCGGCGACCTCTCTGCCACAATCGTGTTCACAGACGAGGACGAGCCGGCATTCAAGCTCACAGCATGGTTCAACTATCAGGAGCCGTTCGTTCCTGCAGATCCGTTCTCTGTAGAAGGTGGCCTCGTTGGTTACACAGTAACGGATGACGGCGACTTCTCTAACAACGTAGAGAATACACTCACATTCACAGAGACAGCAGAAAACGTATATACACTCTCGTTCTCTAACGTAGCTATTCCTAACGGCATCGGTCTCAACACCGTTACATTCGAGGGCGTTGCACGCACAGGCAACGACAGCGAGGCTAAGTTTGCAAGCAAGAAGGGCGTGGCTAAGACAACAGCTGCACACCCGTCTTACACAGAGGTCGACTACACCGATCTCGAGATTATCGTAGGCTTCGACGCAGATAAGAAGGTTACAAGCTGCACTGGTAAGTTCGTTATCGACAACTGGGGCGAGTCTGTTGCTTACACATTCAACTACGACCCGACAGCAACTTCTGTAAACACAGTAGTAGCTGCTGACGGCACCGTTAAGCACATCTACACACTCACTGGTGCGAAGGTGACTTCTCTCCAGCGCGGCGTGAACATCGTGCGCACAGCCGACGGCAGAACGCTGAAGGTTCTGAAGAAGTAATTTTAATTAATAATAGATGAACAAATTATTTATTACAATGGCTACCGCTGCCCTGAGTCTCTCGGCAGCGGCAGCCGATTTCACCGGCTCGTTCGGCAAGGACCTGAACGGCAACGGTAAGATCAGCGTTGTCGACAACGCTGACGGCAAGACAGTGAAGGTGACAATCAGTGGCGCAACCATCAAGGTAGGCACCACCAGCGCACCTGTTAGCGACCTTGTTCTTGACGGCGTGAAGTCGTCGAAGGTCGGCAAATTCCAGCTCCTCAACGGAACAGCGCACGCCGGCGACTACGACGTGTTCTTCCTCGGTCAGGTTGCAGACGGCAAGATTACAGCCAAGTTCAACCTCAACCTCAACGGAGCTTACTATGCTCAGGGTACATTCGGCGAGACACGCTACACACTTGGCCAGCTTCTCGGTTCCGACTTCGAGTCATGGCACAAGGCTGAGTACAGCGGCAACACAAGCGATGAGCCGGACGGCTGGCACTCGTTCATGAGCGCAAACGCTTCTGGTATGTATGCTTCTGCGCGCAAAAACACCCACACATTTATCTCTAAGGACGTTCGCCCAGGTGCTAAGGGACAGTGCGTCAAGGTCGTTTCGAGCAAAGTGATCGGCCAACCTGCCAACGGCACTATCACCACCGGTCGTCTTTACGCAGGTTCTGTGACGCCGGCTAATCCAGCCAACAACGCTACAAGCAATCCTGCCGGTACCGATAAGGACTCGAACAACGACCCGTTCTACGCCCCGATCAACACTTTGCCCGATTCTATCGCAGTTTGGGTAAAGTACAAGCAGGGAGCACTCTCTGCCGACAACAAGAAGAACTATCCCTACGCCAACCTCTCGGCTGTGCTCACCGACGGCACCAAGTATCAGGATCCGGAGGACAAGACATACACCAACGTGTTGGCAAAGGCTCAGAATAAGAAGATCGCGGAGAACGGCAACGTTTGGCAGCGCATCTCCGTACCGTTCGCATACACGGATGCAAAGCTCGACCCGAAGGCAATGCTCGTAACGCTCTCTACAAACGCCCAGCCGGGTGTGGCTTCAAAGGATGCAAGCGTTCCTGACGAACTTTACATCGACGACCTCGAGCTTGTATACAACTCACAGCTCAGCTCGCTGAAGGTAGATGGCGTAGAGGTGCCGGGATTCGCAAGCGACAAGTACAGCTACACAGTCTACTCTTCAAAGGAGGCTGACAAGAAGCTCGAGTTCGCAACAAACGCTAAGTCGGCTTTCGTAGCGTCAGACTGCGTTGCTCCCACAGACGGTAGCGGCAACTGTGTATACAATGTTACCGTTACATCTGCCGACCTGCAGACATCTCACACATACGTTGTGAACGTAGTTTGCCCGACAACATACACCGACCAGCTCCTCATCAACCTTAGTGGCGAGGATCAGGAGCCGGAGCAGGCAAGCATCGACGTATGCAGCGAGGGCAACAACAACTACACCTTCGTGCTGAAGAAGTTCTCGTTCGGCGAGATTCTCATCGGCGACGTTACAATCAGCGGCGTGCCATGCGTTGAGAAGGACGGCAAGCAGACCTTCACCGTAGAGAAGGACGCAGCCATCACCAATGGCGCCGACATCGCTGAGATGCTCGGCAACAAGGTTCACGTCACAATGAACGCAGAAATCGAGAACGGCAAGCTCTACGCAGAGATGGCGCTCCCCGTAACAATCGGTGGCGAGACCATCAACGTGAAGGCTACATTCGGCAAGAAGGCTGTGAACGTAGAGAAGACAACCTACAAGGACCAGCTCGTCATCTCTCTTAATGGCGACGAGCAGAACCCGGAGAATGCAACTATCGACGTTATCAAGCAGAGCGAGGGCAAGTACACCTTCGTGCTCAACCAGTTCTCGTTCAGCGGTCTCCTCATCGGCGATGTAACAATCACCGACGTACCGGGCGTTGAGAAGAACGGCTACGTGTTCTACACCGTAGAGAAGGACGCTGTCATCACAAACGGCGCTGACATAGCAGAGGCTCTCGGCAACAAGGTGCACGTGAAGATCGTCGAGGCTTACAGCAAGGACGGCAAGCTCTACGCTAAGATGACTCTCCCCGTAACAATCGGCGAGGATACTATCAACGTTGAGGCTGTATTTGGCGAGAAGCCGGCAGCAGGTATTAACGGCATCACCACTCAGAACGGCAAGGTTGAGGTTTACAACGTCAACGGCGTACGTCTGAACGGCCTTCAGAAGGGTCTGAACATCGTTCGCACCGCTGACGGCAAGGTAGTGAAGGTGTTGAAGTAATAAGACATAATAGACATTGAACATACATAGGGTGTGTTAAAATGGAATTGGCAAATGTTAAATTCCGTTTTAACGCACCCTATTTCGTTTATTTTAACTATTTTTGAAGCATCTAAACTAAAATCAGCATGAAGAAAGTATTTACACTCATGGTTTTCTTGATGACAGCGCTCTGCACATTCGGTCAGGTATTCACCGACGACCTGCATGTGACAAGCGGTGCAGGCAGAACAACCGACTACGCACAGAAGGAAGTGGAGCTGACCAAGGTGTCAGACGACGTCTACAAGTTTACGTTCCGCAAACTCGCTCCGATGGAATACAAGACCTTCGGCGACTTCGTCGTTGAGGATGTGACGGCAACCGTTGATGCAGCCGGCGAGATGACATTCTCTACCGCAAGCACCGAGGGCACATGGACTAACGTTACGAGCACAGCAGCCATCGGTGGTGTAACCGAAGGCAGCAAGTCGGACCTTAAAGCGTTCACGGCAACATTGTCAGCCGACAAGTCGAAGCTCATTGTTGAGTTCAGCTTTATGACGATGGGTAGCGATGTGGACGTGGTGTTTGGCAAGAAGGTAGATACCGCTATCAACACCGTGAATGCTGCCGACGACAACAGGTATGTCGAGATATACAACCTCGGCGGAGTGCGTATGCAGCGCCTGCAGCGCGGTATCAACATCGTGCGCACAGCCAACGGCAAGGTGAAGAAGCTGCTCGTGAAGTAGCCCAGGGTGCTTTCAGGGGGTGCACTTGTCTCAAGTGCACCAACCAAGCAGTAGCCAACAGTTTTGTTGGTGCAGCTGAGACAGCTGCACCCCCTTGCAGTGCACCAACCAAGCAGCAGCCCCACAACTCTGTTGGTGCAGTGGGGACAGCTGCACCCCCTTGCAGTGCACCAACCAAGCAGCAGCCCAACAACTCTGTTGGTGCAGTTGGGACAACTGCACCCCCTTGCAGTGCACTAACCAAAGCAAAAAACAATTTACTAACATTAATTAATAACAAACCAAATTTATTATGAAGAAAATTTTCTCCTTACTCGTTATGTTGGTGATGACAGCGACGGCGTTCGCTCAGTCAACAAGCGAGAAACTTTTGGACGACGGTTACGCTCCTAACGGTTCCGTTGTTCCGGCAAAGGCAATCACAGTCGACTGGGCTACCCAGAAGCTCGTTGTGAATGTCAATTTGGCTAACTGTAGCGATACACCTAATGAGTGTATCTTCTCGGTGTCAACTAACGCTACCGACATCGCTAACTGGGATCAGGAAAGCGGAAGCACACTCCACCTCTTCTACACCAAGAACGCACGTGTATGGACAGCTACCGGTTGGGAAACTTACACCCAGAAGTTCGCCGTTCAGTATCGTTATGCTGGCGACAATGGCGCTACAAACCACTACTTCGTTGTTAGCGACCCGTCCAACTGCACTATCGTAATGGACAAGAACGGTATCACAATGGACGGTACTCTCGTGTTCCCGGCTTCTGAAATGCCGAACCTCTACAAGGAGGGTGCTAACCAGCTCTACTTCGGTTCTGTACGTGCAGAGCACACATACGCTACATACAAGTCAGTAGAGCTCGTGACAGAGGGCGGCACAACAGAGCCTACTCTGCCTACTTCTTATGAAATTACAGACAACGCCATGACAATGTATGTTCCGAGCAACAACGGTGAGGATGTACAGAACTACACACAGTACATGAAGGACGCCAAGCTCCAGGTGGAGAAGGATGCAGAAGGCAAGTACACCGTTACATTCAACGACGTAGTTGCAGGCAAGGACCGCGAGTCTCTTGGCACCATCGTATTTGCAGGTCTTGATGCACCGACTGAGTCAGAAGACCTCATCGGCGTTGAGATTCCGCAGGGTCGTGTTTGTACAATCTATGCAGAAGGTTCTTCTTTCGACAACCACATGTTCCGTGTAGTGAATGGATCGGTAGGCATCGTGCCTCCAGCAAATGAAGGCGATCCCGCTACTGCACACGTTATGCTCTCAATGTCTGACGACGATGGCAATATGCTGGCTTACAAGATGGGCGATGTGTTCATCCCGGTTGACCACAACTTCACAAGCGACGCTTACGTTAAGGTAGGCGACCAGACAACAAACTTCGCAAACTCTGAGGCAGTGCTCACAGAGTTCATGGAGGACGTTTACAAGGTTACATTCAAGAACATCACAATCGGCGAGAAGACAGGCGACTTCACAGTAGAAAACCTCGAGCCGACAGAGGATGCTGACGGCAATCTCACTTTCACAACATCTGACACATACGGCTTCTGGAACGATGCTGACGAGACAGTACTCGACTTCACCGACTTCTCTGCTTCTGTAAAGGTAGGCGAGAACGGCTTCGAGGGCTTCGTTTGCAAGTTCACAACAGAGAACGGTCAGTTCGTTTACGGCGAGAAGGCAGAGACACCGGAGCCGCCGTCAGTAGTTGAGACAAAGATCTTCAGCGACAAGCTCGAATACACATTTAAGGCAGCAACAGGTGTAAACGATCCTCAGAAGCTCACAATCGAGTCGCTTGGCAACGATCGCTACAATGTTATCCTTGCTAACCTCAATTCAGTAAACGTCCTCTCTGTGAACGTAGGTACTATCAGCTTCAAGAATGTTGCAGGTAATACAGAAAATGGCATCACAACTATCGAGGTTGCGAATCCGGAAGTTACATTCACAGATACTGATCAGGAATTGGCTGACTCTAAAAAGGGCAACCTCAAGGTTATGTTCAATAACGACAAGGCTTATCTGAACGCTTCTGGTGCTGTTAAGATCGTTTCGTTCGGCATGTCTTTCGACTACACTCTCGTTTACGGCACTGAGTTCTCAACAGAGGAGCCGAAGGACGACTACGCTATCAACTTCGACAAGGACGCAAAGAGCACACATAGTAGCCGTGCCCTCAACAGCTTCTCTCTCCAGCAGACAGGCAAGGACAAGCAGACAAAGAGCGTTAAGACTTCAAAGGCTGCTTACGAAGATCATACAGCAGACGAACCGTTCACAGTTGAGGCTGGCAGCGAACTTACAGCTTCGTTCGATTATACAGGCGAATGGATGCATAGCTTCGTTTACATCGACTTCGACAACGACGGCGACTTCTCTTATAAGGAGGGACAGTGGGATCAGACTGGCACCGATTTGGTAGCATTCAGCTTCTACTCTCTCGACTCTAACCCAAAGAACGATGCATCTGGTTACAACTCAGTAGGTGATGAACTTACTGGAGATGCTCGCAATACTTATGTTGCACCTTCGTTCAAGGCTCCTGCTAAGGCTGGCGAATATCGTATCCGCTTCAAGATCGATTGGAACTGCATCCTCCCTGGTGGTTCAAGCAGTATCCTCTCTGACGGTGGTGGCGTTTGGGACGCAACTCTTAAGGTTGTAGAGCCGGTTGTTGACGGCATCAGCACAATCAATGCCGAGGTTGCTAACGGCGAGGCACAGCTCTTCACTGTTGACGGCGTACAGATTGCTAAGCTCCAGAAGGGTCTGAACATCGTTCGCTCTGCTGACGGCAAGGTTAAGAAGGTACTCGTTAAGTAATATTCTATCATAACAACGAATAAAGCGTATTTCGTTGCTTGAATAAATTAACAACGGATAAGTGTATTTCGTTGCTCGAATAAATTAGGGTCTGCTGAATAATCATCTGTTCACAGACAGAGGGTAGCAGACGTAGA
>ERZ791902.1368-NODE-1368-length-11600-cov-12.514942_pt1 | contig 11600 bp, 6 predicted proteins | sample MGYA00510149_ERZ791902 | MGnify/ENA primary metagenome ERZ791902 (study PRJEB30046, sample SAMN00792060) | human gut metagenome | study: EMG produced TPA metagenomics assembly of the A metagenome-wide association study of gut microbiota in type 2...
CGCCGCTGCCCTTGATGACCATCATGCGCTGCCCCTTGTTGCTGGGGATCAGGCAGTAGCCGATGAACTCCTGCACTGTGGGGATGTCCTCCGGGTAGAGCAGGTCGGACAGAAACCGCAGCCAGTGGACGGGCTGGGCGGCTTTCGGGTCATACTTGACAGGCAGGCGGTTGCGCACGATCTCCGGCTTGCCTTCCTGAAAGGTGCCGTCCAGATACAGGGTGCCGTTTGCCAGCGCAATGCGGTCGGTGACGGGCGGGAAGTCCTCCACCTGTGCCGCCAGTTTCAGAACATCCACGACATTGCTGACCCGTTTTGCGATATTTGCGCCGATATGGTCTCGCAGCATATCGAAAATTTCACAGCGCAGGTTCATGGTGTCTGTGACCCTGCCTTCCGGGGTGAAAAATGCGCCATTCACATAGAGGAGCTGGTGGGTGCTGAGAAAATCGTCACAAAACAGGGATTCGTTGAAGAAGCCTTTCTTGATCCATGCAGGGGTAAAGTTGTTTCCCATAGGCACACATCCTTTCTTCGGTGCTGCGGCTTATCCATGTGGTCAATTTGGCCACATGGATTTTCTCTGCTGCAACAGGTGGATAAACGTCCTTTTGCTTGTGCTACGGTCAATCAATGTGATCATTTTGATCACATTGATTTCTTCTGCGTCACGGCTGGAAAATGTGGTCAATTTGACCACATTTTCCTACAGCAACTGAGGAATTTGCGTTCTGCCGTTCTCCCTGCATGGATTTCCTGCCCCCTTCCGGCGGCGTTTTCCGGCTCTCCTTCTCAGGGTCATCGCCGGGTATCCCATGCAGACGGTCATGCGGTTTTCAAGGTCCAACGGGCAAAACGGCAACAAAAAAGCCGTCACAAAAACAGACCAGCCCTGCCTTCGCTTTTTCTGGAAGGTCATGCTAGTCGGTTATGTAAACGGCTGAAAGCCAAGATGTTCAGTCCCGCAGGGCCTGAACGAATATGTAAAAATATGTTATATTCAATTGTTGGGATAGATTACCACAAAAATCGAGCTGTGTCAACAAAAAGTTTTGAGAATACGCCGATTTCGGCAGGGTGCAAGAAAAATCGATGGAAACTTTGGCAAAAAAAGAGAGAGCTGGACGGTACCAGCCCTCTTGACAAGGTACGAATAGTACCAATCTCACACAATTATGCTCTGTACGCTTCCATAAAACGCATCACAATTATCACAAGATGCTGAGCTTGATCTTCTGACAGTGCAAGAATTTCGCTATGATCTCTTGCCTCTTTAAAATCATCCAGCCTTGCAAAGAAATATGAATTATGACATTCTTCTGATAACAATCGATATATCTCATATAACGCAGGCCGTCCGGGAGAAGATTTCTTTTCGTTGATGTCCTTCGCCATTTCAGATACTGTTTTTCTACCATCTGCATATCGTCCACTTGCCATCTTTTGTAATTCATTTACCGGATTAGAGCCAAACGGTGCATTAGAATTGATATTATCGCCTAGATATTCAGGAATCATATCTGGATGCTTCATAAGAAATATGAACTCTATTACTTGCTCAAGCATATCCCGCAGGATCATTTGAGCATACCGCACCTTAAATATTGGTTGTCCACTTAAAGTGTTTAAAAAGTCAACATCTTCGAGAAGCGTATCTGAAAAAAGTATTTTTATATATGCTGTTGTGTTAAAAATATCTTCTTTTCCCTGCAAAGATTTTAGAAGTTGCAGGTTCGTAGCTGTAACTTCTTTTTTTACCGCTTCAAGAAGTTCTGGTTTCACTTGATACCCACCCATATAGTCCCTCTTCCTTTCTTATCCTACTTTGCTAATATCTTCCGCAGTCAACGTTGCAACATCCTCATCGTCAATATACGATTCCTGTGCAAGTCTATTCGCCTGATTAACAACGGCCTTTTCAAAGAAATTGCGAACCTCACGACCATTGGCAAATGTCTCATTTCGGTTTGCGTATTCTTTTTCAAAATGCTTCAGCACCAAATCTCGTGCATCCTGCGTGGCGGTAAGTCCAGACTTCTTACACATGGAATCGAAGATTTCCAGAAGTTCTTCCGGCGTGTAATCCTCAAAGTAAATGTACTTGTTAAATCTTGATTTCAGGCCGGGATTCGAGTTCACAAAACGTTCCATTAAATTAGGATAACCGGCAACAATGACTACCAAATCATCTCGGTGATCTTCCATTGCCTTCAGGATCGTGTCAATTGCTTCCTGACCATAGTCGTTAGAATCGTTACCCCTAGCCAGTGTATACGCCTCGTCAATGAACAGTACTCCACCCAGAGCCTGCTGAATAACTTCCTGCGTCTTGATTGCAGTCTGTCCAACATAGCCGCCAACCAATCCAGAACGGTCAACCTCAATTAACTGGCCCTTAGAAAGAACACCCAATTCGTGGTAGATCTGTGCCAGCAGTCGAGCAACCGTTGTTTTACCTGTGCCGGGATTGCCAGAAAACACAAGATGTCGTGAAATAGGAAGTTCGGGCAGTCCCTTTTCTTTGCGAATCTTTTGGAGCTTTAGAAGGTTGATAATAGAAGATACCTCTTTCTTTACTTCCTGCAACCCTGTCAGATTTTCAAGTTCGCTAAACAAATCGTCTTCTAAAAGGCGGTTCTCGACAACAGGAACAGCTGTCGATACAGTATTTTCTTCGGCATATTGCGTTTCTTCATTTTGATTTTCATCAAATGGAAAATCGGATAGAATTTTTGTTATAACATTCCCTTTAAATGCAAAAGAATTATCAAGGATAAACAGGTCAATGTTATCATCTTCGATTTTTACGGTCTCACTCAGGTTGGCTGGATGTTTTTTGCCTGATTTTTCAGAATCCTCGCAAATAGCCCCCATCATATTGCCAGAGATGAAATCAGTAGCATGTGTGGAATCATAGTAGAGAATACCTGTAGTGAACTCACATAGAGTATTAAAATCTTCCTCGAATCCCTCCTTAAAGGCTGGATTGTTTCTAACTAACCGTTTAGTCCGCTGAGATTCAAGTTTGAATATATAGTCATACTTTTTCTTTATGTGCGTAAATTCATCAGATTTCAATCCAATAAAATACAAAACACAAATATTATGTACTATTTTGGCTGCAAGCTCTAACTCGCCAGCATAGTAGCTTTCATCGTAATCTGCGTTTAGAACACCGTCCTCATTTAATAATTCAAAATAATAGGAAATCGCACGATTCCAATCTCCAGCAATAACGCTGTTTTGTGCCATTATAGCTAGATAATCCATGTGAAGCGCATAGTTATCCTTAATAGACAATGCTATATCCATCACTTTTAATGCCGCTTGCTTTTTATTTTCAAATATTTCATTATCATCGTCAAAGGCAATCAAATCTCTGACAGAAAAAATATAATCCTGAAGAACATCTATAAGGTTATTGATTACCTTTAAATCTTGAGGATTAGATTCATATTTGTTATTCAGGTCTTGATATACAGACAGCGTCATACGCCCAGTGGTAGGGAAAAGAGGTTTGAAATTTCGAGTTCTTGACATCTTTATTTCTCCTTCACCATAGCATTCTGCATTTTAAGATATCGAAGATGAGAGGCTTCAAACAAAAGTTTTATATAAAAAGACCCAGCAAACACTTCATAGCCACTATAAAGCGTTTGCTGGGTTTCATTCTATAGGTTTGGCTACTACACCAATCCACCTATTCACTTGTTACACCACACCGCTTTGTAAGGCCCCTTTTCAAGAAAACGTCCGAAAATTGGTGTAGTTGTGGTGTAATACCGCAGATATCGCCCGAATTTCGTTTGAAAATTCATCGCATCTGCGTTTCAATTTTGCATTTTACTGCTCAATCGGCTTCATCGTGGGGAACAGCAGAACATCGCGGATGGAGGCGCTGTCGGTGAGCAGCATGACCAGACGATCCACGCCGAAGCCCAGGCCGCCCGTGGGGGGCAGGCCGTACTCCAGTGCGTTGACGTAGTCGTAATCCACCTGAGCCTTGCAATCGGGCTCAATGGCCTTGCGCTCGGCGACCTGACGCTCAAAGCGGCCCTTCTGGTCGATGGGGTCATTCAGCTCGCTGAAGGCGTTGCCGTACTCGGTGCAGTCGATGAAGTACTCAAAGCGCTCGGTGAAAGCAGGATCGTCCGGCTTGCGCTTGGCCAGCGGGCTGATCTCGACAGGATAATCATAGATAAAGGTGGGCTGGATCAGCTTGTCCTCAACAAAGGCATCGAAGAACTCGGCCAGAATGGCACCCTTGGTGGGGACTTCGGGCAGCTCCACATGATGCTCCTTGGCAGAGGCAATGGCATCCTCGTCGGACTTCCAGTCGTTGAAGTCCACGCCGGAATACTTCTTGACAGCCTCCACCATGGTCAGGCGCTCCCAGTGGCCCATATCGATCTGCTTGCCCTGATAGGGAATGACCATGCTGCCGCAGATCTTGAGGGCCAGGCGCTTGTACAGCTCCTCCACCAGATCCATCATGCCATGGAAATCGGTAAAGGCCTGATACAGCTCGATGCTGGTGAACTCGGGGTTGTGCTTGGGGTCCATGCCCTCGTTGCGGAAGATACGGCCAACCTCATACACGCGGTCCATGCCGCCCACGATCAGGCGCTTGAGGTACAGCTCGGTCTCGATGCGCAGCACCATGTCCATGTTCAGGCTGTTGTGGTGGGTGTAGAAGGGACGGGCGGAGGCACCGATCTCAAAGGGGGTCAGGATGGGGGTATCCACCTCCAGGAAGCCCTTCTCGTCCAGATAAGCGCGGATTTCCTTCAGGATCTGGCTGCGCTTGACGAAGGTATCCTTCACCTCGGGGTTGGCGATCAGGTCCACATAGCGCTGACGGTAACGCATCTCGGTGTCGGTCAGGCCGTGGAACTTCTCGGGCAGGGGGCGCAGGCTCTTGGCCAGCAGGGTCAGCTCGGTGGCACGAACGCTCAGTTCGCCGGTCTTGGTGCGGAACACCTCACCCTTGACACCGATGATATCGCCCACGTCCAGCTTCTTGAAGGCGGCGTAGGCCTCCTCGCCCAGCTCGTCGCGGCGGACATACAGCTGGATATCGCCCTTGTCATCGCGCAGGTGGGCAAAGCTTGCCTTGCCCATCACGCGCTTGGACATCATACGGCCGGCCAGCGCGACATGCTTGCCGCTGTCGGTCTCGTTGGGCAGATCCTTATACTCTTCCTTCAGGTCGGCAGAATAAGCGTCCTGCGGGAACTTGGTCAGGGTGAAGGGGTCGTTGCCGGCAGCCTGCAGGTCGGCCAGCTTCTGGCGGCGCACCTGCACCTGCTCGCTCTCAGACAGGCCCTGAGCGGGGTTTCTCTTTTGCTCTTCCATGGTTTCCTCCCGTTCAGGCTCAGTTTGCGGCGTGGGTAATGGCCAGCACTTCGTACTCGACGGTCTGGCCGGAGGGCAGCAGGACCTCAGCCTTCTCGCCCACGGCCTTGCCCAGCAGAGCGTGGCCCACGGGGCTCTCGTCGCTGATCTTGCCGTTGATGGGGTCAGCCTCGGTGCGGCCAACGATATCGTACTCCTCGGCCTCATCATCGCCGATCATCTTGATGGAAACGTGGGTGCCAACAGAAACGCTGTCCACGCTCAGCTCGCTCTCGTCAATGATCACAGCGTTCTTGACCATCTGCTCCAGCTCGGTGATGCGGTTCTCCACCAGACCCTGGGTGTTCTTGGCTTCATCGTACTCGCTGTTCTCAGAAAGGTCGCCGTGGCTGCGGGCTTCCTTGATCTCCTCGGCCAGCTCCTTGCGGCGGACCGTCTTGAGGTATTCCAGTTCGTCCTGCATCGCCTTCAGGCCGGAAGCGGACATCTTGATTTCTTGTGCCATTTTGGATCTTCTCCTTGTCTATTGGATTGACGCAGCCGCAAAGCCGCGCACGAATGCTATTATGACTGTTCTATTATAATAGCAAGCCGTGAGCTTGTCAATAAAAACCACGGCGCTAGAGCGGAAAAAGCGGCGGTTTCGGCTCCCGCCCCTATGCAGAAGCGCCCCACCGGTTCCCCGGCAGGGCGCTTCCACTGGTTATTTGGGAATAGAGAATGGTTCGGTTGTGGGGGCAAGCCCCCAGTCGCTTTCAGCGACAGCCCCCGCTGATCGGGGGGCCTTGGCGTGGCGGAAAGCTTTGCTGTGCAAGGGAAAAATCAGTGAACGCTTTTTTTCAGTTCCTGCGCTTTTTTCCATGCACGGATAGAATCAGAGAAAGTCACAGGTACAAATGGATCAAAGTGGTCGGGATGTTCATCCGCATCCAGCTGCTCCATCAGATCGTTCTCCACGGCCCAGCGGGCAGCCTGTTGGATAGCGCTGTCGTCCTCGCTGATGTCGCTGTAGAGCGTGGTGCTGACAGGTTCCGGATTTTCGGCATCCTGCCACAGCAGCACTGCCAGCTCCGCACGGTTCTGCGGGATAACGGCCCCGTGGGGCAGCAGATACCGCAGGTACAACTCAGTACCCAGCATGTGGCCCTGGTACAACAGCGCTGCACTGCCCACAACGCCGGTTGCGATCAGTGCGCCGGTGCCCAGAATGCCGGGGCCGTCGTCCTCAATGGATGCGTCGCGGGTCATGGCCTCAATAGTCACATCCTCGGCAGGCATCGTGAAGCTGATCTTCTCCGACTTGGGATCGACCTCGTTCAGCACGCTGTCGGGTTTAATGACCCACTGGTCGAACACCTGTGCATCGGAGATCTTGCTCTTGTCAACGGTAACGGTGATCTCATCGCCCTCTTTGACGGTGATGTTTCCATCTTCGTCCGGCTTAACTTCCTTGCCGTTGACTTCCACAATGCCGCCGTCGATTTTGATCTTGCGGTCAGGCTTTTCGTCCGGCTTGGGAGTGGGCTTGGTGTTGCCGCCGCCAGTGCTGCCGCCGCCGGGATTCTCGCCCGGGTTCTCACCGCCACCGGGAGTGGTAGGTTCGTCCTTCTTGGCAACAGTATAGGTCTGTTCAACCTTGCCCAACTTGTTGTCATTCTGCTTGACGGTTGCGATCAGGGTCTGGCTGCCATCATTCTTGGGCGTAATACGGAAATCATACGGCTTTTCGCCGTTGCTCAGGTTAATTTTCAGACCACCGGACGGCATCGACTTCCAGTCCTCGCCGTCCTTGTACTGGATCTCACTGTTCTTGTCGCCAAAGTCAATGGTAGCATCTCCGCTGTCATCCTTCGGGTCAACCTTCACAGTAAAGTCTTTGCTCTCGCCCTGTTTCAGGTCATCGCCAAGGCCCTCAATGGTAACTTTAGCGTGCTCATACTCACTTACGGTATAAGTTGCAGTGTCCGTTGCACCATTGTTCAGGGTTGCTGTCAGGGTCTTGCCAGCTCCCTCTGCATCCGGGGTCAGAGTAAAGTTCAGGGTCTTACTCTGATTTTTGGTCAGCGTAACCGTCACGCCTGCATCCGTCACAGTAGCATTGTTATAGGTCAGCCCTGCAACATTGTCAAACTTGAGCGTGGTTTCTCCGCCGTCATCATGGGCGGTCACAGTCACAGTAAAGGTATGGGCCTTATTCTGCTTAATGGTTTCGCCATTCAAATCGTTGATCTCAACGGTTGCGTGCTCACGGGCGGTCACAGTAAAGTTTGCAGCATTCTTGGCGACTTCCGTGCCATCTGCTTTCTTTGCAGTAACGGTCACAGTTACAGTGCCATTTGCTGCATCGGCAGCAGGCACAACACGGAACTTCTTTCCGGTCAGCTCGCTGTAATCCACATCACCAGACACAGTCGTCCAAGTGTTGCCGTTATCACTGCTCCACTGCACCTCGCCGCTGGTCGTGACAAAGGTCACCTTGTCAATGGTATCATCATTGGGGGTAACATTTACGGTAAATTCTTTTGCTTTACCGGCTTTCACAGTAGTACCATCAAGGCCGTCAATGGTAACGGCAGCAGGTACAGCATCTTTGTACACGGCATAGTAAATCTTGCCGTCTGCTATATAATCAGATTTCGGGTCAATCACAGTAGTAGCATCTTGTGTGGTATTCCATCCGATGAACATTTTTCCATCTTTTGTCGGCTTGCCAACACTATTGATCTGTTCCTGTGTCAAATGTTCCTTGCGCCAAACCTTTTTAATTGTCTTTGTGTTACTACCATCTGTAACATCTGTAAAAGTACCACCATTAGAGTTAAAAATCACATCGCAATAATAGTGGACACGCTCATAATCATTGGCAAGTAAGTCGGTATTACCATTGACACTAATTTTACTCACCTGCTGATCCCAATTATGTCTATAGCCCGGATAATAGAATACCCGTGTCTCATCTCCCGTTGTTGTAGTACGATAAAATGTATACTGCAAAATGCTCGGCATATTCGCTGGCATCTCTATCTTCGCAAGAGAATTGCACCCAAAAAAGGCATACTCACCAATCGAGGTTACGGTATTGGGAATCTTAATGCTGGTTAAGCCAGACATATAGAAGGCATTTTTACCAATCGAGGTTACAGTATCGGGAATCTTAATGTCTGTGAGCTGCCCACAACTCATAAAGGCATTATCCCCAATTGAAGTCACTGCACCTAAAATCTCAACATCTTTAAGATTAGAGCACTGGAAAAGAATACCTTTGCTAATTGAAGTTACCTTTGCGGGAATTTTAATACTTGTTAACGTCTTGCAACCGAAAAAAGCATATTCACCGATTGATGTCACATTTTGAGGGATTTTAATACTTTCAAGTATACCGCATCCACTAAAGGCACATTCACCAATTGAAACAACGCCTTGAGGGATTTCAACATTTTTGAGGTTGCTACACTCATTGAAAGTATACTCCTTAATCGAAGTCACGGTAGCTGGAATCTTTATGCTGGTAAGACCAGTGCACCCATCAAAAGCCGCTCCACCAATTGAAACCACAGTCTCAGGAATTTCAATGTTACTAAGACCTTTACAACCACTAAAAGCTCTTACACCAATCGAAGTCACAGTCTTTGGGATTTCAATACTGGTAAGACCTTCGCAATCACAAAAGGCGCCTTTGCCAATCGAATTCAACTGCGCATGAATTGTAATTTGCGTTAACTTCTTGCAATGGTCAAATGCATATGCTCCAACATATGTCACTCCATTTTCAATCGTTACCGCAGTAATTTTTTCCTTGTCTGCAATCCATGGTGCACGCCCTTCCATATCTGATTCCTTAAAGTCCGCCATCTCCCCATTTCCTTGGATAGTCAGAGTATAGGTCGGATTTGTGGTATCGTCATTGTTCTGGGTCAGGACATAGGTGACATTGTCACCGGTTTTTCCACAGTTACCACTCATGCCATCATTCGCCGCCAACGCCGTTATGGCATTTACTGGCAGAATGGTCAGCATCATACCGAGGGCCAGTATCATGCTGAGCAATCGTTTTTTCATAAAAATCCTCCTTTGCGTATTGTCCCCAATTACTCTTCTCTGCACCCACCGCAAACATAAAAAGCGCCGCACCGGCTGAAAGGCTGGTGTGACGCTCTGAGAAAACTTCTGAGAAGTGCGGCTGGCTGCCATATTACAGGCCCTGTAGCTTTGCGCCGCAGCCTTCCGGCTGGTTTGCCGATTCTTCTGTTTTTATGTGGCATCTTACACAAAAATCATAAAACTTTTTTGTCAATAACCCAAAACCATCTTTGGCGAGTTGCACAAAAGAGGAAGTATCTGTATGGCATTTTCGGATAGCGGCATCTCCCCGGGGAAAACGTTCCGCTTGGGGAATGGCGGCTGGTTTCCTCGTTTTTTCGTTGAAATATGCCAGGTTTTATGATATAGTAGTAGTCGTTTTTACGTTTCACTCCCCTATTCTCCCTGCGGAAAGGAAGCATCCATGAACCTGACAAAGCAGTTCTTCAAGTATGTGTCGCAGAATATTTTCGGTCTGATCGGCACATCGTGCTATATTCTGGCCGACACCTATTTCATCGCCCAGGCGGCGGGCACCGACGGCGTGACCCTGCTGAACCTCTGCCTGCCCATGTACAACCTGATCTTTGCCTTCGGCTCGATGATCGGCCTTGGTGCGGCCACCCGGTACGCCATCCTACAGGCGCAGGGCGAGGCGCGGGCGCAGCGGTATTTTTCCAACGCCATCCTCTGCGCCTGCCTGATCGCCATCCCGTTCATGCTGGCGGGCGCGTTCTGCCCGGGCACGCTTCTGCAGCTCATGGGCGGCGATGCGGACATTGTGGCGCTGGGCCTGAACTACACCCGCATCTTCCTGCTGTTCACGCCCTTCTTCATGTGCAACTACATCCTCTCGGCCTTCGTCCGCAACGACGGCGACCCATCCCTTGCCATGGTGGCCACCCTGAGCGGCAGCCTGTTCAATGTGGTGTTCGATTACATTTTCATCTTTCCCATGGGGCTGGGCCTGCCCGGCGCGGCGCTGGCAACGGCCATCTCGCCGGTGCTCAGCATCGCCATCTGCAGCCGCCACTTCTTTCAAAAGAGCAACACGCTCACCTTTGTCCGGCAGGCTCCCTCGGCCCGGCTGCTGGTGCAGAGCTGCCAGCTGGGCATCTCCGGTTTTGTCGGGGAGCTCTCCTCTGCCGTGACCACCACCGTGTTCAACTTTCTGCTGCTCCGGCTGGCGGGCAATGTGGGCGTAGCCGCTTACGGCGTGGTGGCCAACTTTGCGCTGGTGGCAACAGCCATCTTCAACGGCGTGGCCCAGGGTGCCCAGCCGCTGGTCAGCCAGTGCTACGGCAAAAACGAGATAGCCGGGGCAAAAAGGCTGCTTCTGCTGGGCTGCGGCACCGCGCTGGCGCTGGCGGCGGTGTTGTACGGTGCCGTGTTTGGCTTTACCGATACCTTTGTTGCCCTCTTCAACAGCGAGAGCTCTGCTCTGATGGCCGAATATGCCCACAGCGGTATGCGCATCTACTTCCTGGGCTACTTCTTTGCAGGCTGCAATATTGTTGCGGCAGGCTATCTGGGTGCGGTCAACCGCCCCACCGAGGCCACCATCACCTCGGTCAGCCGGGGCGTAGCCGCCATCGTCACCTGCTCGCTGATCTTGAGCGCCCTGTTCGGCATGAACGGCGTGTGGTCGGCCTTCCCCGCCGCCGAGGCCATCACGCTGGCCCTGACGGTGTTCCTGCTCAAGCGCCCGCAGTCTGTGTGCGGCTGAACACCTCCACGGAAAAGAGCCGGGTGCTGCCCCGGCTCCTGAACATTTTAAATATACAGTGCCTGCTCCCGCTGGCTTTCCGCCGGGCTGAGGGGCCGCGCTGTCTGACCGGCCAAGGCCCGCCACTGTGCGGGGGATTGGCCGGTCTCTTTTTTGAACACCCGGCACAGGTAGTTGGCCCCTGAGAAGCCACACAGGCTGGCAATGACATCCAGCGTGTATTCCCGGTGCAGGAGCAGCCGCATGGCAGCTTCCACCCGCACGGTGGTCAGGTAGCGCCCCGGGGGCACCCCCACGGCGGCGGTAAAGGTGCGGACAAGGTGGCTTTTGGAGACTCCCAGCCGCTCACTGAGCTCCTCCACGCCGTACAGGCCCGCGTAGTTCTGGCGGATATCCTCAATGGCGGCCTCCACCAGCGGCGGCAGGGGCGGGGCGGCGC
>ERZ791902.1370-NODE-1370-length-11594-cov-3.775544_pt1 | contig 11594 bp, 7 predicted proteins | sample MGYA00510149_ERZ791902 | MGnify/ENA primary metagenome ERZ791902 (study PRJEB30046, sample SAMN00792060) | human gut metagenome | study: EMG produced TPA metagenomics assembly of the A metagenome-wide association study of gut microbiota in type 2...
GATCATGACGGATATCGATCAAAAGGAATACTGCCTTAAGCTGCTTGGATGTATGCAGATAACGCTCGATCAGTTTTCCCCACTGAATCTTTTCCTGCTCAGAAACCTTTGCGTATCCATACCCTGGGAGATCGACCAGATACATTTCCTCATTAATCGTATAGAAATTGATTGTCTGTGTCTTTCCCGGTGTTGCTGAAATTCTTGCATAAGACTTACGGTTCATCAGTGCATTGATCAGTGATGATTTTCCTACATTTGATTTTCCCGCAAATGCGATCTCAGGCTTATCGTTTTCCGGAAGAACGCTTGTGATTCCACAAACTGTTTCCAGATTTATATTTTTAATGACCATGTCGTTTACTCCTCCTTTCTTTCTATTCTATTGCAATCTGCTGTCAGAAGCAATCTTTTTATCTTGTCAGTGCTTTCTTTAAGACTTCTTCCATTGTCTCAACCGGAATGATTTCCAGACCTTTTGTAATTTCAGATGAAAGTTCTTCCACATCTGCTATGTTCTCTTTTGGAACAAGTACGGCCTGTATTCCGGCATTCTTAGCAGCAAGAAGTTTTTCTTTCAATCCTCCGATTGGGAGTACACGACCTCTCAAGGTGATTTCTCCTGTCATTGCGAGATCTGCGCGGACTTTCTTGCCTGTCACAGCAGAAAGCATTGCTGTTGCCATTGTGATTCCGGCTGATGGTCCGTCTTTCGGAACTGCACCTTCCGGAATATGCACATGAATATCATGCTTCTCGAAGAAATCTTCTGCGATTGCATATTTTTTGCTTACAGATCGAATATAACTGATTCCGGCACGGGCGGACTCTTTCATTATATCTCCAAGCTGTCCTGTCAGCATGATTTCTCCCTTGCCCGGCATTACATTTACCTCAATCTGAAGCGTATCTCCTCCGACACTTGTCCATGCAAGTCCACGTACGATACCGACCTCCGGTGCTGCATTTGCCATCTGATAAGAATATTTCTCTTTTCCAAGGAATTTATGAAGATTTCTATCTGTCACAGTAATCTTCTCTTTCTCGGTTGTAAGAAGCTCTTTCGCCGCCTTACGGCAAATATTTCCGATTTCACGTTCTAACTGACGAACACCTGCTTCTTTCGTATAGTTATGTGCGATCTTCCAGATTGCTTTCTTACTAAAGCTTAACTGTTCATTCGTAATTCCATGTTTCTCCAGCTGCTTTGGAATCAGATGTTCTATTGCAATATGAAGTTTCTCGTTTTCTGTATAACTTGAGATCTCGATGATCTCCATTCTGTCCAGGAGTGGTCTTGGAATCGTCTGTAAGGTATTCGCTGTTGTGATAAATGTAACTTCTGACAGATCCAGTGGCACTTCCAGATAATGGTCACGGAACTTGCTGTTCTGCTCACTATCCAGTACTTCAAGAAGTGCAGAGAACGTATCCCCTTTATAGTCTGTACTTACTTTGTCAATCTCATCCAGAAGGAGTACCGGATTCTTCACACCTGCTGTACGGATTCCATTTGCAATTCTTCCAGGCATTGCCCCTACATAAGTCTTGCGGTGACCGCGAATCTCAGCTTCGTCACGTACTCCCCCTAAAGAAATGCGCACAAACGGTTTCTTAAGAGAACGAGCCAGGGACTTGGCAATAGAAGTTTTACCTGTTCCCGGAGGTCCCACCAGACAAAGGATAGGACTTTCCCCCTTCTGTGTCAGTGTTCTGACAGCCAGGAATTCCAGGATTCTTTCTTTCACCTGTTCCAATCCATAATGATCTGCCTCTAAAACTTTTTTCGCATAGTTAATATCTGTATTATCTTCGGCACGTTTATTCCACGGCATCTCCAGGATTGTCTCAATATAAGTACGGATTACTCCATTTTCTGCCTGAGAACCGATCGTGTTCTTAAACCGTCCAATTTCCTTATGGAGCTTTTCTTTTACTTCTTCCGGTGCATCTAATTTGCTACATGCTTCTTCGAACTCATCTGCATCTGAAAATGTAGTATCTTCACCTAATTCCTCGCGAATCACCTTCAGCTGTTCTCTTAAAAGATATTCTTTTTGATGCTTATCTACTTTATTTTTTACTTTCCTTTGGAGTTCTTCTTTGATCTCCATGATCTGCATCTCATTCACAAGCTTCAATGATAATTTCTCATATCTACTCCAGAAATCCAGTTCTTCCAGAAGTTCCTGCTGATCCTTGTACTTCAATGGAATATTCGCAGCCACTTCATTTACCAGACGTTTTAAATCAGTAATATCGAGAAATTCTGCAACAGATTCTTTGGAAATCTTTCCATTCTTTGCTGCATATTCTGTAATAATCTCCTTCAATCCGCGCATCATTGCTTCCGCATTCAGATCATCCGGAATCGTGATCTCCTGTTCTTCCAGAACTTCTACTTCTGCACGAAGATAAGGATCTGTCTCTTCAATTTTCTTAAGAACCGCACGGTTCTTTCCTTCCACGAGAACCCTTACAACTTTCTTTGACAGCTTGATCAGCTGCTTCACAGATGCAACTGTTCCAATCTCATAGACATCGTCCTGTCCGGGGTTCTCTGTCTCTATTGATTTCTGGGCAACCAGAAATATCTCCTGCTCTTCAACCATTGCCTGTTGAATTGCAGCGATGGAGCGTTCTCTGCTCACATCAAAATGAACGATCATCTCCGGCATGATTGTTAATCCTCTTAAGGCAACCATAGGGAGACTTCTTGTCTCGTTGTCCAATTCAATTCCTCCTCGTTAGAAAAGGCGGGTAGGATGGATATCCCATCACTCCCGCCTCGTTTTATACTCCGCAACTGTTTGCAGGATTCCTGTATCCAGTTACTATTTGCTCTCAGATGTCAGGAATGATTTTCTATCCTCACCATCACGAGTATACTTCGGTTCTTCCAATCCAAGAACCGCTTCCTTCGTAATGTGACATTCCTTGATTGTCTTATCTGACGGTACTGTAAACATCGTATCCATCATGATATTCTCCATGATCGCACGGAGACCTCTCGCACCTGTCTTACGCTTCAATGTTGTCTCTGCTATTTCTAACAGAGCATCTTTATCAAATTCAAGCTTCACGCCATCCAGCTCCAGAAGCTTCTGATACTGTTTTACGATCGCACTTTTTGGCTCTGTAAGAATGCGGATCAATGCATCCTTATCCAGAAGATCCAATGATACTGTCACCGGAAGTCTTCCGACCAACTCAGGGATCAGACCAAACTTTACAAGATCCTGCGGAAGTGCTTCCTGAAGAAGTACATCCATATCGTACTCATGTTTTGATGCAATCTCTGCATTGAATCCGATTGATTTTCTATCGATTCTTGTCTCAATGATCTTATCAATTCCTTCAAAAGCACCGCCACAGATAAACAGGATGTTCGTGGTGTCAATCTGGATCAACTCCTGATGTGGATGCTTTCTTCCGCCCTGCGGTGGAACAGACGCAACTGTTCCTTCGATGATCTTCAAAAGTGCCTGCTGAACACCTTCTCCGGAAACATCTCGTGTGATAGATGGATTTTCTGATTTTCTTGTGATCTTATCAATCTCATCAATATAAATGATTCCGTGTTCTGCACGCTCGATGTCTCCGTCTGCTGCCTGAATCACCTTAAGAAGAATATTTTCAACGTCCTCTCCTACATATCCGGCCTCTGTCAGTGCTGTAGCATCTGCGATTGCAAATGGAACATTCAGCACTTTCGCAAGTGTCTGTGCCAGAAGTGTCTTACCACATCCTGTTGGTCCAAGCATCAGGATATTACTCTTCTGAAGTTCTACTCCAAGATCCTGTTCTGCCAGAATTCTCTTATAATGATTGTAAACTGCAACAGAAAGAACTTTCTTCGCCTCATCCTGTCCAATCACATATTCGTCCAGAAAAGCTTTCATCTCTTCCGGTGTCAGGAGATTAATATCGTCAAGTGCAGCTCTGTCATTAAAATCTAATTCTTCCTCAATAATCTCGGTACAAATAGCAACACAGTCATCACAGATATAGGTTCCGTTCGGTCCTGCGATCATCTTACGAACCTGGGACTGTGTCTTATTACAAAACGAGCATCTTACGATATCCTCAGTCTTTTTTCCTGCCATATTCTGTCACCTCAATAACCAATTAATGGTTTACTATTACTTCGTCGATCAGACCGTACTCTTTCGCCTCTTCTGCAGACATGAAATTGTCACGCTCTGTATCCTGCTGGATCACTTCCAGCGGCTTTCCTGTATTTGCTGCCAGGATCTCATTCAATTTCTTCTTTGTACGAAGAATATGTTCTGCTGCAATCTGAATCTCTGTTGCCTGTCCCTGTGCACCACCGGATGGCTGATGAATCATGATTTCAGCGTTCGGGAGGGCAAATCTCTTTCCTTTCTTTCCACCGGAAAGCAGGAATGCGCCCATGCTGGCTGCCATACCGATACATACTGTTGAAACATCACACTTGATGTACTGCATTGTATCGTAGATTGCCAGACCTGCTGTTACAGATCCTCCCGGGCTGTTAATATACAGCTGGATATCCTTATCCGGATCGTCTGCCTCCAAGAACAGAAGCTGTGCAACGATCACGCTTGCTGACACATCATTTACTTCTTCTCCGAGGAAAATGATACGCTCCTTTAAAAGTCTTGAATAAATATCATAGGAACGCTCTCCGCGGCTTGTCTGCTCAATGACATAAGGTACTAAACTCATATGCTATCCTTCCTTTTCTATATGATTGTCGCTATTTGCAATAGTTATTGCCAGCAACGCATAATTATTGTTCTGATCCTTACTCCCGGATCAGTCCTCATCCTCTCACTTCTTATAGAAAGAGAAAAGGCACACCTGATATACAGGCGCACCCTCTCAAGAAATCTAATAAATGATTAGCCTTCTACAGATGCATCAACGATCAGAGTAACTGCATCCTGTACTGCAATATCCTCTTTCATCTGCTTCTTCTCGTTCTCACCCATGAACTCTTTCAGCTTCTCAACTTCCATCTTGTAAGACTCAGCCATCTTAGCTAACTCTTCATCAAGACGCTCATCAGATACTTCAATATTCTCTGCTGCTACGATTGCTTCAAGAACAAGTCTTGTTCTGATTCTCTTCTCAGCCTGTGGCTTAAGCTCTTCCATCATCTTCTCTTCTGAGAGACCTGTGAACTGGAAGTACTGCTCTACGCTGAGTCCCTGCTGCATAATGCGGCGTGCAAAATCATCAGCCATCTGCTTAGCCTGAAGGTCAACCATTGGTTCCGGAAGATCGATCTCTGCATTAGCAACTGCCTGCTCTACAGCCTGATCTTCTTTCTTAGCCTTTCCTTCGTTCTCTTTACGCTCTTTGATCTGAGCCTTTACTTCTGCTCTGTAAGCATCAAGTGTCTCAGCCTTCTCGGAAACGTCAGATGCGAACTCATCATCTACTTCCGGAAGCTCTTTTGCTCTGATTGCGTGTACTGTGCATTTGAATACAGCTTCTTTTCCTTTCAGATCTTCTGAATGATAATCTTCTGGGAATGTAACCTTAACTTCTACTTCTTTGTCGATCTCAGCTCCGATCAGCTGCTCCTCGAATCCCGGAATGAAAGAACCAGATCCGATTGTCAGTGGATAGTTCTCACCTTTTCCGCCTTCGAATGCAACACCATCAACAAATCCTTCAAAATCAAGTGTAACATCATCTTTATCTGCTACAGCTCTGTCTGTAACCTCAACGATTCTTGCATGCTGTTCACGAACTTTCTCAATTTCCTCGTCAACTTCCTTCTGTGTTACTCTTGTAGAGTATTTGTCAACTTTAAGTCCTTTGTACTCTCCAAGTTTAACTTCCGGTTTAACTGCAACTTCTGCTGTGAAGATGAATGGTTTTCCCTTCTCAAGCTGAACGATATCAATTGTCGGCTGGGAAGCAATCTCAAGTTCACTCTCATCATATGCTTTTGCATATGCCTCAGAGATCATGCGGTTTGCTGCCTCATCATAAAATACTTCCGGTCCGTACATCTTCTCGATCATCTGACGCGGAACTTTTCCTTTACGGAATCCTGGAAGGCTGATTTTGCTGCGCTCTTTTAAGTAAGCTGCCTGCAGTGCCTTCTCTACTTCTTCAGCTGAAACTTCGATTGTCAGCTTTGCCATATTATGCTCTAATTTTTCTACCTGTAAACTCATTTTCTTCCTCCTTGTTTATAAGCAAATTCTTTACTTATCGAACGAATTAATTTCTTAAAAGTATACATTCGCAGTCATTGAAACAGTATAGCATATAAAGTCTCATATTTCCAGTGTTTTTTCCACTTTCCTATATCTTTTACATGTTTTTTTACATTTTTCTGACTACTTTTTCTGATTTTATTCCTTATATACAATAGATTCTGCTATTTCAGAAGCTTTTTCATTGCCAAAAAGCTGACGGATCAGTTCCAGTGCGAATGGTATCGCTGTTCCCACACCACGGCTTGTTGTGATATTTCCATCTGTGACAAAGGAACAGAACTTTGCTTCTTTACAATTCAGCTGTTCTTCCATCCCTGGATAACAGCATGCTGCTTTCTCTTTCAACAATCCAAGTGCTCCAAATACAATCGGAGCTGCACAGATTGCTGCGATTCTCTTTCCCTTTTCATTGAACTTGCATAGTAAGTCTGCCAAACCTTTATGCTCTTTTAGATGCAGTGTTCCAGGCATACCTCCCGGAAGTACAAGAAGTTCTGCGTCATCAAAAAATGCTTTCTCAAACAATTCATCCGCTTCCACCTGTATTCCATGTGCTCCGTCAATCTGCAGTTTTCCCATAACAGAAACTGTCTCTACAACCGCTCCTGCTCTTCTCAAAAGATCCACTACAGTTAAACCTTCCACTTCTTCAAAACCGTCTGCTAAAAATACAACTACTTTCTTCATCCAATACTTCCTCGCTTTCCGATGATATCTCAACAATGATTTCATTTTACTGCGTGGATAAGTCGTTCGTCAAGTCAAGATAGTCCTCATCTCACCATTGCCTTTTTATATTTCACGTATTATGATGTAAGTGTCAAAAGTATAAATTGCGTTTGTGCTCGCACAAATAAGCAATTTATACTTATTGACACGCCGAACACCGAAAACGGAATAAAATGGTGTGAACACGCCATTTTATGGGAGTTTGAGGTGTTCGAGGATTGCGGGAATTGCATAGCAATGGAGCAATCCGGTTACATCAGTGAGTGGCAAAATTTACTTTTGACACTCACTTCATATTATTATAGTATAAACAATCACCATCCCGGAGGAATATTTAGTTATGGAAATAGAACGCAAATTTTTAATACAAAAACTTGAGGAGTTGCCATTTTCTCCTTTCAATCATCCGCACAAAGAACTGGAACAAGGCTACTTGTGTACTGCTCCTGTCGTAAGGATACGCAGAGAGGATGACGATTATGTTCTCACCTACAAATCCAAGGGGCTTATGGCCCGTGAAGAATATAACCTTCCTCTTACCAAAGAAAGTTATGAGCATCTAAAAGAAAAAGTCGACGGACGCATCATTCATAAAACACGCTATGTCATTCCTATGAGTTGTGTCTGCCCGGAAAACGCAGACTTCTGTTCCACTCCGCTTTTTCTTGAATTAGATATCTTCCATGATGACCTTGCTCCACTGATTCTCGCCGAAATCGAATTTCCGGACGAAGAAACAGCTAACGCCTATCCCGCACCAGAATGGCTGGGTAAAGATGTAACTTTTAGTTCCGCATACCATAATAGTACGTTGAGTTGTATGTAAAACAAGAGCCAGACAGGCACCTCACACGGTAACTGTTCTGGCTCTTACTAAATTACTAATTTTCACAATCGAAAGTAACTGAATCTTAATCTGCCATACGGATCATCTTCACAACTTCCGCCATCTCTTCTGCCTTCTGTGCATACTCCGCCTCGGTCATCTCGCCTGTGATAACAGCGAATTCCCCCTCGACATCATCTGCTTTGACAAATTCAACTTGTCCGAACACTTCGTCCACACGGGATTTGAGTACAGATTCTTCTCCATGAATTCTGACGAAGAATCTTCTCTTTGCATCCGCATTCGGAACAAGTTCGAGTGTCTTACTCTCCCATCTTGTTACAACAGTTCTGTGAAGGTGCTTTGCAGCATCTACAACATCTGCAACTACAGCACTTGCTGTCGGGAGCTTACCAGCTCCACTTCCGTAGAACATTGCATCACCAAGCATATTTCCACGAACAAAAACTGCATTAAATACATCATTCACATTACACAGCGGATGATTCTTGGAAAGAAGCATCGGTGCAACGATTGCTGAGAAGGAGTCTCCTTCTCTCTTGCTGGACGCGAGTAGTTTAATCGCCATATCCATCTTCTTAGCATATTTCATATCTTCCGTTGTGATCTTTGTGATTCCTTCTGTATGGATTGTCTCGAAATCCACATGTTGTCCTGCGATCAGAGATGTCAGAATCGCAATCTTTCTACACGCATCATGTCCCTCGACATCTGCTTCCGGATTACGCTCCGCGTATCCTTTCTCCTGCGCCTCTTTAAGCACCTCATCATAATCAGCACTCTCAAAGAACATCTTTGTCAGCATATAGTTTGTTGTTCCATTCAGGATTCCCGTCACTTCGTCGATTCTATCTGCTGTCAGAGAGGAATTCAGTGCACGAATGATTGGGATACCCCCACCAACACTTGCTTCAAACATAAAATTGATACTTCTGTCACGAGCAATCGCAAGAAGTTCTGCTCCATGTTTTGCTACCAGAGCTTTGTTGGATGTAGCAACGTTCTTACCTGCTTCCAGACAACGTTTTACAAATGTATAAGCAGGCTCTACACCTCCCATTGTCTCAACAACAATGTCTACTTCTGCATCATTTACGATTGTCTCGAAATCATGTGTCAGAATCTCTTCTACCGGATCACCCGGAAAATCTCTGAGATCCAGAACGTATTTTACATTTATCACATCCTGAGCTCTTTCATTGATGAGTTCACCATTGGTTCTGAGGACCTCTACAACTCCTGATCCTACTGTACCGTATCCCATTACTGCTACATTTATCATTCTGCTTTTTTTCCTTTCTGTGCTTCTGCATCCATGCTCAAATATGCGTTAATAAAAGGATCAATATTTCCATCCATTACTGCACCTACATTGCTGATTTCTGCGTTTGTTCTGTGATCCTTGACAAGTGTATATGGCTGCATGACATAAGAACGGATCTGATTTCCGAAATTAATATCTCTAACCTCTCCGCGGATGTCTGACATCTTCTCTGCCTGTTCCTGCTGTTTGAGTACATACAGTTTGGATTTCAACATCTGCATTGCCTTATCTTTATTCATGTGCTGGGAACGTTCATTCTGACACTGAACCACAATTCCTGTCGGAAGATGTGTGATTCGGATTGCAGATGACGTCTTATTGATATGCTGTCCGCCGGCACCACTGGAACGATAAGTATCGACACGGATATCATCGTCGTTGATCTCGATATCGATATCTTCTTCAATATCCGGAATCACATCGCAGGATGCAAATGACGTCTGTCGCTTTCCATTTGCATTAAATGGAGAAATACGTACCAGACGATGTACACCTTTCTCGGAACGGAGATAACCATAAGCATTTTCTCCCTTGACCTCAAAAGTAACTCCCTTGATACCTGCTACATCTCCTTCCAGATAGTCCAGCACCTCGACTTCATATCCTCTCTTTTCAGCCCAGCGGCTGTACATACGATAGAGCATACTTGTCCAGTCCATTGCCTCTGTACCGCCCGCACCTGCGTGAAGTGTCACGATTGCATTATCTGCATCATACGGTCCGATCAGAAGTGTGCTGATTCGCAGTTTCTCAAAGACTTCCTCAAATATTCCAAGTTCCTCTTCAATTTCTTCTGCGGCTTCCTGCTCCTCGTCTTCTCCTTCACTCATTTCAATCAGAAGAAGCATGTCTTCATAATCTGTAAACAATTTCTCAATCTCTTTTACAGAATCCTGAAGACCTTTCAATTCTTTCATTACATGCTGGGAAATCTCCGGGTCATCCCAGAATCCCGGTTCCTCCAGTCTCTTTTCTAATTCTTCGATCCTAAGCTTCTTTGAAGCGAGGTCAAAGTGAATCCCTCAAATCTTTCAGCGGTTCTTCATATGCAGTCAGTCTTGACTTCAGTTCATCCAGTAAAACCACCTTAATCACCTCTTTCATATATATACTTTAAATTATTGTAACTGTTCAGCTTATTTGATTTTTCTTCCACAGCACTGTTTGTACTTCTTTCCACTTCCGCACGGGCATGGATCGTTTGGATAAATCTTCTTCTCCTCGCGCTTTTTCGGTGCACGGACTGCGCTGTCATCTTTGTTTGTTCCGGTTACCTTTGCAACCTCTTCTCTCTCCACTTTCTGCTCAACCTTAATGTGGAATAATGTACGGATCGTGTTTTCAGCGATTGCATTTGTCATTTCACCGAACATCTCATATCCTGTCATCTTGTACTCTACCAGTGGATCTCTCTGCCCATAAGCCTGAAGACCGATTCCCTGACGCAGCTGATCCATATCATCGATATGATCCATCCATCTTGCATCAATCACTTTCAGAAGTACAACACGCTCAACCTCACGGAGCTGCTCTGCCTCCGGGAATTCTGCTTCTTTGTTCTCATAAGCCTTCACTCCACGTTCTTTCAGAAGATGCTTTAACTCCTTCTGACTCATACTCTGGCATTCCTTCTCAGATGGGAGTTGAAGCTGTGGAATCACATTGTGAAGATTCACATCCAATCCTTTGATATCCCACTCTTCCGGATCTGCCTCTGTAGAAGCGAAACGATCTGTCATATTTTCCACATATTCTGTAATCATGCTGTAGATTGTATCACGCATGCTTTCTCCATCAAGAACACGGCGTCTCTCTTCGTAAATAATCTCTCTCTGCTCGTTCATTACCTGATCGTACTCCAACAGATTCTTACGAATACCAAAGTTATTGCTCTCAATCTTCTTCTGTGCTTTCTCAATTGCACTTGAAAGCATCTTATGTTCAATCTGCTCACCGTCTTCTACACCAAGTGTATTGAAGATTCCCATCAGTCTTTCTGAACCGAACAGTCGCATCAGATCATCTTCCAGAGAAATGTAGAATCTGGACTCTCCTGGATCTCCCTGACGTCCAGAACGTCCACGCAGCTGATTGTCAATACGACGGGATTCATGTCTCTCTGTACCGATAATTTTCAGACCACCTGCCGCACGCGCATCATCATCCAGCTTGATATCAGTACCACGGCCAGCCATATTGGTTGCGATCGTTACCGCTCCATGAAGTCCGGCATCAGCTACGATTGCAGCCTCCTGCTCATGATACTTTGCATTCAGTACATTGTGCTTGATTCCCTCTTTCTTCAGCATCTTGCTGAGAAGTTCGGATACTTCAATCGTAATTGTACCTACCAGCACCGGCTGTCCTGTTGCATGCGCTTCTTTCACGGCTTCTACAACTGCTTCGTATTTTTCTTTCTTTGTCTTATAAACAGCATCCTCTAGATCCACTCTCTGTACCGGCTTGTTTGTCG
>ERZ791902.1382-NODE-1382-length-11488-cov-100.635091_pt1 | contig 11488 bp, 14 predicted proteins | sample MGYA00510149_ERZ791902 | MGnify/ENA primary metagenome ERZ791902 (study PRJEB30046, sample SAMN00792060) | human gut metagenome | study: EMG produced TPA metagenomics assembly of the A metagenome-wide association study of gut microbiota in type 2...
ACGTTAATTAACTCTCTCATTTTCAATCGATTACATAAGAATTAACAGAGTATTGGAGTAGCCCTTTTTAAAAGAATTATATTAGTAAAACTAATTCCAGAAATCGCTATTTTATATTATGAAGAAAGTAGAGACTAATAATTTTCTTCCAAAGACTTATATCGCATTAACATATGATTGTCTTTACGATGATTATGCTACAGTTGATGTACATAAATTGTTGAAAGGTATTCCCTCGATGTGCATTCTAAATTTTATAGTTAAGAATTTCTATAAGGTGGAGTATGCCTTAACGGATAATACAGCCCAACGTAGAATGATTAGGGATATATGCAATTATGTAAAAGGAGAACCAAGAAAACGAATTTGGAAATTCTTGAATGACCATCCTTATACTATATTGATTGAAAGTTATGGTTTGTTTATGTTGAATGGACTTATTTTGCAAAATTGGACTCCAGCAGAACCAAATGAAAACAGTCTTGATTTGTGTGAAGATGAGTATGAGCCAGTTTATAAGGCGCTGCTATATTGCAACCAACGATGGACCGACTGGCAAGTTAAGGGAATGAAAAATAACAATATGACTAATATATCTTTGTTGATAGATATGCCTGTTGTTGAATTCAAACTTTATAAGGATTTTGAGACACAGCTGTATAAAGCTATCAAGTTCTTTGAGTTTTGTGAGAATGATTCCCTTTATTCTACTTATCTCCCTTATTTTTATGATGACCACAAAATAGAGTGTTGGAAGCAATATTTGTTGCGACTATTTGCAATGATGAAGGCTTCTTTAAATGATCCTTATGTAACCATAGATAATAATTACTTGGAGGATAGATTGTTCTTTGATCAATATATTGTGGAATTGCGAGATTGCCAAAATCTTTGGGGTGCTAACAAAGCGCTGAATTATTTCCGTAATCACTTTTTGATTAAGCTGAGTCAACAGGCATATATGTTACTCAATCCTAACTTACTGGTAGATAAATTCTATCAAGGAATGAAGTTTGATTTCTTCAATACATTAAAGAATCACTCTTTGACGAATGCTAAGGGAAAGGTTATAGACAATTATGCAGATTTTAGTTCTGATATAGGCACTCGCTTTTCAGAACCTATATTGTTGTATTCTTTGATGAATGATGTCTTTGCAGATAAAGTTGATGCAATCTATACAGGTGAACAATTAAAAGCTACAGGTGTGCAGGCTGAGCCAGACTTGTATATGCGAATTGGTGAGACTCTCTTCTTATTTGAATATAAGGATGTGACATTAGCAGATGATGTAAAATATTCGGCAGATGCAGAAAAAATGAAGGAAGCAATCTGCAAAAAGCTGTGTAAATACGAAAATGGAAAAGCAAAGAAAGGTGCAGGGCAACTTCATTATACGATGGAGAACATCTTCTTACATGGAAGTTTTAATACAATAGATCCTGATGTAAAACAGGTAAAAAGAGTATTTCCGGTTATCATGACTACAGACCGTAGCTTTTCTGCTTTGGGAGTAAACTTGGTTGTTATTGAAGAATATGATAAGATTAGAAAAGCTCATCCAATAGGGACACCTGTTTTCATCTCAGTACCTATTATTATGGATATGGACATTATCATCAAATGTGCCAATCGACTAAACATTGGAGCTTTTAAACTTGATGAAATGCTTATGTCATATATAGTGAAAAACAATTATAATTTATCCCCATTTAATACATACGTTATAGATAATTATTTGTGTAAACGTCCTTTTGATGCAGAAAATACAAAATTCCTCTTTGGGGACTTTATTGAAGGACTAAATGAAAATACTAATATTTGATTTGTCATGAAACGAAAAGTATATTCTTTTAACTCCGAACTGTTTAAGGTTACAGGAGTGCAAAAGGTGCTGATGGATGTGCATCATGCTGTTATGGATGAGTATGATGCGAAGATAGTCGGTACGGTGCCTTTTGAGAAAGTTCATAAGGATTTGGATATTCATAAGGAGGAATACGTGAAGTTCCGTAACCCCTTTATGTTTAGAAATTCCATTGTGATATTACATGAAAGAAAGTTCTTGGCTTTCTTTTGGTTGTTGAATCATGTATTCTTTCAGAATATCAAATTGGTATATATACACCATAATGTGTTTAGTGACCATCGAAGAATGTCTATCATGCCTAAGACAGTTGTGGCTATATCGGATAATGGAATCGAGAATCTGACAAAGTTCTTTAGAGTACCGTTGGAGCATATCCATAAGATACATAATTGTGTGGTGGATGATGTTCCTAAAGATTTTACAAGGCAGTTCCACAAGAATAGTAAGATAAAAATCTTATATCCTGCTGGAGTTGGATTGGTTAAACGCCAATGCGAGATTGTAGATCATTTGAAGGGTAAACTTGATGATAGAATTCATATTATCTTTGCTGGAACTGGGTCTTACCTGCCTAAGTTGAGAGAAATGACAGCCGATGATGATAACTTTAAGGTTTTGGGATTTGTTAATAATGTGCATGAATTGATGCGCCAATGTGATTATACGATGCTTTTCTCTATGAAGGAAGGCTTGCCAATTACTTTGATTGAAGCAACCATGTGCAGCATGCCTATTATATGTAACAATGTAGGAGGAAATCTTGAAATAGCTGAAGATGGTTATAATGCGATAGAGGTTGATTCTTGGGAACAGTTATTGACCACATTAAACAAACTGCCAAATTTGACGGAGCATCAGTATATGAATTTAGCTAATAATAGCCGCAATATGTATCTGAAGAAATTTACCTTCCAAATCTTCCAGAAAGGATATTTAGAATTATTGAAAAGAATATAATGATATTGTTATGCAAATAAGTTATATAATCTTGGCATATAATCATCCCAAACAAGTTGAAAGATTGGTAAGGCGTTTGTCGTATGACGATGTAGCTTTTTACATACACATTGATAAAAAAAGTGATGTTGCTGGGTTTGTTGATGCTTTAGTCAATATTCCTCATGTTACTTTCATAGATGATGCGGATAGGGTGGATTGCAGATGGGGTGATTATTCTTTAATGGAAGCGGTAATGGTATGTTGCAAAAAAATCGTTGCAGATGGCAGAAAAGGTTATGTCGCTTTATTGTCTGGACAGGATTATCCTTTGCGTTCGCCTGGTTATATAAGTCGTTTTCTTGATGATAATAATGGGCGAGATTATTTGAGCATCTATTCGATTCCTGACCCAAAGAAAAAATCGGAAAATGGTGGCGAGGAGCGCTTTTTGAATTATACATTTGATTGTTGTAATCCTCGAAATTCACGTATGAAAGCAAAAATTAGGCCTTTGTCTTTGGACTTGAAAACTATGGCTGGTTTTTTACGATTACTATTGTTTCGTAGAAGTATATTGCCATTTGCTATCTGCAAGTGGTTTCAACCTCGACGTTACCCAGCAAGTTTGGCTAAGGTCTTTAACGAGTTTTGGTTTGTTTTGCAGATAGATTCCATTAAGTATATTTTGGATTTTGTTGCCAGACATCCCGAGGTTGTGGAATATTACAAATATACTCATATCCCAGATGAAACAATGTTTGGCTCTATTCTGTGTGCAGATGATAAGCATAAGACTGCATTGGCTCCTATGTGCCATTTAATAGATTGGGAGACTAACTCTAATGGTTCTCCTAAATCTTTTGGCATAGGGGATATTGATTTTATAAATGTTCAATGCTGTAAGTATCCTCATTTACTTTTTGCCAGAAAGTTTGATGAGAATAATGCAGTGTTAGATTTGTTGGATAAAAAATGTAATTAAAATGGAAAATATTAAACCAATAAAGATTTTCATAGAATGTTTATTGCCTATTACGGCATGTAATATCAAATGCCATTACTGTTATGTTGCACAGAGACATAATAGATTAATGAAGAGAGCTTCACTTCCATACTCTCCTGAAAAAATGGCAAAAGCTTTGCGTAAAGAGCGTTTGGGGGGTGCTGCATATATTAGCATTTGCGGAGCCGGTGAAACTATGCTCCAAAAAGAGTTAATAGATATTGTGCGCCTTTTGTTGGAAGAAGGACATTATGTAAACATAACAACTAATGGTACAGTTACTCATGCTTTAAAGAGAATATCAACAGAAATTCCTCAAGATTTGAGAAAGAAAATAAATATATCTTTTAGCTTTCATTTCTTGGAATTGAAAAGATTGAACCTTATGGATAAATTCTTTGACAATGTGAAATTTGTTAAAGATATGGGATGTTCTATGGTTGTTCAAATGAATCTTTGTGATGAGTACGAACAGCATTTCCCTGAGATAAAGCAAATCTGTTTAGAGCATTTAGGAGCTTTACCACAACTTGCTGCTACTCGTGATGAGATAAATCTTCATAAAGATATTAAATTATATACATCTCATTCTTATGATGAGTATCTGAAAGCGGGTAGAGAATTTGATTCTCCTCTTTTTGAATTTACGATGAAGAATTTTATGGTAAAACGAAAGGAGTTTTGTTATGCAGGAAAGTGGAGCTATGTTTTAAATCTGTCTACAGGTATCATGAAACCATGTTATGCTAGTAGTATTCAGCAGAATATATTTAAAGACGTAAATAGTCCTATTAAATTAACTGCAATCGGAACACATTGTCGTTCTCCTTTTTGTATGAATTCTAGTCATTTTATGTCGATGGGTATTATTCCATCTTTGGTTACCCCGACTTATGAAGAATTGAGAAATCGTAAATGTTCTGATGGAACAGAGTGGTATAATGCTACAATGAAAGAAGCTTTATCTCATCATTTTGCAGAATATAATGATACACTGATTGATAGTAAGAAAGTGAGCAAACAGTATCTTATGGATAGTGTTTTATCTGCATGCATAAATATCATTCCTTATTCCGTAAAAGTAAAAATTAAAAATATAATAAGAAAAAACAAATGAATAACATATTCAAGTATATTATTTTTCGCTTGACTCCTCATTTGTTCTTTGATAACATTTCTTATCTTCTTGCGCGTAAAGAGAATATTGATGAGAAAAGTGATAAAGCGAAAAAGGCTTATGTTTTTTTAGGGTGTGATTATGCTAATCTTGGCGATTATGCCATTACCGTAGCTCAGCAGGAACTGCTTCATTTCTTATATCCTGATCGTCAAGTTCATGTTTTTCCGATTGATAAGACGTATAGTGGTATCAAAAAGGTTCTCTCGAACGGAAACACTGATGACATCATAACGATAATTGGTGGAGGAAATATGGGAGAGTTGTATTATGGCTATGAGAGAAAAAGAAATTTTGTCGTATCAAAGCTGCATAACTATAAAGTAGTATCTTTTCCCCAGTCTATGATTTGGGGAAAGAACGCTCTTTCTACTCTAGGTTTGAAGCGAGCTGCTAAAACATATAAGTTTCATCCGAATTTATTGTTATTAGCCAGAGAAGAACTTTCTTACGAAAAGATGAAAAAGGCTTTTGGAAATAATCATATAGAATTGTTGCCTGATGTTGTACTCACTCTTGACAAGAGAAAAAATCTCGCAAGAAAGGGGATTGTTTTAAGTCTCCGTTATGACAAAGAAAGTATTCTTTGCATCAATGAGAAAAAGAATCTTGTAACATCATTGAAAGATAATGGCTTTCTCTGCCAGGAATTAGATACTTGTACTGTTGGCAATTTACAGCTGAATGAAGCATTTGACAGGCTTCTTATGACTTACTCAAAAGCTGAGGTTGTCATAACAGATAGGTTGCATGGAATGATTTTTGCGTATATTACTGGTACGCCTGCCATTGTTATTCCGAATAACAATGGTAAAATTGTTCATAGCTATAAATGGATAGAGGATTGCGGCTATGTCAAATTGATTAATAAGCAAGAGATTTCTTTGCTTCCTACTTATGTTCAGCAAATGAAATCGAAGAGTGATTCTGGCTCGTATGAGGCGAGAAGACGACGTTTTATAAAAATGTACCAAAAGGTAATTTGCAAGTAAATAATGAAATCAAAGAAAATTATTTCGGGGTTGGATGTCTTGAAGTTTTTCATGGCATTTCTGATTGTGGATATTCATGTCCATGGTTCATCCTTTGCCCCCCATATTGATAACGAATATTATTTATCCCATTGAAAGCCTAGCAGTTCCAACCTTCTTTGTTATATCTTCTTTCCTATTTTTCAGAAAGGCAAGATATGAAGAAAAACAGCTTGGGTTGGTTCTTCACTTTATGAAACGACTATTTATCTTATACCTGTTTTGGTGTGCGATATGGAGTCCTATCATTTACATTCAGAAGGATTACTTTCATCCAATGTCGGTTTGGATTCCTCTTTATATAGTGAGGGATTTCTTGTTTGGCAGTATGTTTGATGCGAGTTAGTTCTTAGGAGCATTACTGGTAGGTGTCCCTTTAGTGACATTGTTGATGAAAAGTGCTAATGAGTGGTTGGGTATGATAGTATGCTTTACTGTTTATTTGTTTGTAACAAGTAATCATATCTTTCCAGAACAATGGATGGTAATTAATGAATGGTATAAGCAAAATGTTTGTCATGGTGGTATGTGGTTATCTTTCCCGTCTGGTTTGCTCTGGATTGCAATAGGCTATCTAATGGCAAATAAAAACGTTATTACCAGTATGGAAAAGATTAGGAATTATTGGGCATGGACAGCAGCTCTGCTGTGCTTTATCTTGTCTCTCTTTGTTCCGATTGTACCAAAGATTCTTTGTGTTTTAGCATTGTTTGTGGCTGCCTATACATGGCAGTTACCAGAGCATCCTAAACTTTATCGTAGATTCAGAACGTATAGCATCCTCTTTTATGTGATTCACGATTGCTTCAAGAAGATTCCGAAGCAGTTATTCGGATGGGAGAATGGTCCTCTTCTGTTCGTTGTAACCCTAGCTTTTTGCTTCCTGGCATCCGAACTCATTATGAGAATGAAGGACGTGAAGGGATTCGGATGGCTAAGGTATGCGTATTAAAAATGTATTGTTAAATGAAATCAATACTCGTAGATAAAATATTATCAACGGAAAAGTCTTCCGTTCATCAGATATTTGAAACAAAGGGTAAGGTATATACTTACCTCAATCCTGTATCTTATCTCACAGCTCTGGATAATAAGGAGCTGTTTGGCAAGATGGATGGTATATTTGCCGATGGTGGTTTGTTGGTGAAAGCCATCAAGTTAGTTTATGGCAAGTTGGTGACTCGAAGAAGTTTTGATATGACTTCGATGGCACCCGAGTTGTTCTCTTATGCAGAGGAGTATGGAAAGACCATCTATATCGTAGCTTCCAAGCAGGAGCAGGTGAAGAAGGCCGTGGAGATATTCCGTGAGCGGTATCCAGAAGTGAAGTTCGCTGGTTATCGCAATGGTTACTTTGCCTCGGAAAACGAAATGGATGTGGAGGCTAAGCATATCGCAGAATTGAATCCCGACTTCCTTGTTGTGGGTATGGGAGCTTTGATGCAGGAAAAGTTCCTGCTAAAAGTGAAGGATGCCGGCTATCAGGGTATCGGTTTTACCTGTGGTGGCTTCATCCATCAGACTTCGAAGAATGAGATAGATTACTATCCTGCATGGGTGGATAAGACGAATCTCCGCTTTGTTTATCGAATGTGGAAGGAACCGCATACCCGTAAGCGTTATGTGATGGCAGGCTTGCTGTTTCCTGCAAGATTTATCGCAGAAAAAATCTTCGGATAGTCTTGTACAGCCAGTGAATGGGAGTGAAGACTACCGATATGGGAAGTAATATAATGAATAGGAGCGTCGGTATAATATGACCGATGGCTCTTTGTAATTTATCTTTCATGCGTGCAAAAGTACAGCTTTATGTTGAAACAACAAAAGATTTTCTTTGATTTCTTGCGATTCTGCATTGTCTCTGAGAAGGATAGACATACTTCTTTTGAAGGAGTAGGATTGGAAGAAACTATATCGTATTGCTCAGAAGCAGGCCTTGCTAGGTGAGCGGTATGGAAGAATATATATGGAATAAAATATAGATATATCGGGCGAACGGTTCCCGCTCCCCATTTTTAATTAAGCTACTTTTCGGGGATGGAGCTTAGTAGCCCGATTTTACTATATACAAACCTATTATAATCATGAAATGGAAGTAATAAAGACAGATATAGATGGCGTGCTCATTATTGAGCCTCGCCTGTTTAGAGATGCTTGTGGCTATTTTTTTGAGAGCTTCAGTGAGCGTGAGTTTCAAGAGAAGGTGGAGCCATTGGTTGGTTACAAAGTGGAGTTCTGCCAGGACAACGAGAGCATGAGCAGTTATGGTGTAATGCGTGGTTTGCATTTCCAGAGACCTCCGTTTACCCAGAGCAAGTTGGTGAGATGCGTGAAGGGTAGAGTGCTGGATGTTGCCGTGGATATCCGTAAAGGTTCGCCAACATACGGCAAGCATGTGGCGGTGGAACTGACTGAAGATAATCATCGTCAGTTTTTTATTCCTAAGGGCTTTGCGCATGGCTTCGCCGTGTTATCAGAAACTGCGGTATTCCAATATAAGTGTGATAACTTCTATCACCCTGAGGCTGATGGTGGTATCTCTATCCTGGATGAATCACTCGGGATTGATTGGCGCATTCCTACGGAACACGCTAATCTTTCCGAGAAGGATACGAAACATGAGGTATTGAAGGACTTTGAAAGTCCTTTCGGATACTAGAAGAAAGGGGCTTTTCTAATAATATTGAAGTGATTTTTTTCGAATCCCTCCGTCTCCCTTTAGCCAAAGGGAGCTCCACCTCTAACCAAGCCTTCCTCCTCAGAAGGAAGGATGTAACCGCCCTCCGGTGCTCAGAACCGCTTCGCTTTATGGTTGGCGGGGCATCAAAGCCCTGCGCCATGTTGTGCGGGATGGGACCGCCTGGTGAAAGTTGGAGATAGTATGGAATGGGCTTGCTATAATGGGGTTATAGATTACTGATTTTAAGGCTGGTTTGCTGATAAATTGCAGATTTCTTGTGATTTTCTTGGTGGTTTCGAGAAAAAAGCGTAATTTTGGCGGCAAGTTATATAAACTAAATAATAGGAGATAAGATTATGGCAATAGATATAAAGGTTATTCCGACTCTTCATGGTGATGAAGCTATTCGCTTTATCAACAATGCTGATGAGGTTATGAAAAGTAAAGAGCGTGTTGATTTTTCAGAGAAAATAGCTATAGCTCGTGCTATATTAAAAAAAGCAGGAATGTAATTATGGGATTTTTATTAGATAAGTGTAAACTTAAAAAGATGGACGACGAGATTCTTTCGACTTGCCATCCTTTTACTTGTGGAGATGAGGATTTGGATGATTTCTTTCTACATGATGCAATGCGTTATAAAGCAGAATTGCTTGGTAAAACTTATTGCTTCGTGCTGGATGATGATCCTAAAACCATTGTTTGTATGTTTACTTTGTCTAATGATAGTATTAGAGTAGATGTCATACCTAATAGTCGTGGTCGTAAACTGTCTCATGGTATTCCTAGAGAGAAACGAATGCGTAGATATCCTGCTGTACTTATTGGAAGGCTTGGAATTAATGTTGACTTTCGTCATCAAGGTATAGGGTCAGAATTATTGGATTTCATTAAATCTTGGTTTATAGATGAAGAAAATAAAACAGGATGCCGCTTTTTGATAGTTGATGCCTATAATTGTATGGTTCCATTGGATTTTTATCAAAAGAATGAATTCTTGTTTTTGTTTTCGACGGAACAGCAAGAAGCAGAGAATCTGGGGTATGACATGACAAAGTCGTTGCATACGCGCCTCATGTATTATGATTTGAAGAAGTTAACTTCAAATTGAAAAACGTATTAATACAATGCGCCATTTGTATTATCAGTAGTTAGACAAGAACCAGAGTTTTTTCTGTCTAGAGTTTTTGAGGTGTCCTTCCGATTTATGTGTTGAAGTGGAAGTATCATGCCTTGATGACAGAAGCACTTTTAGTTAAAGCTGCTTTAAAAATCGAAAAAGTCTAATTTCTTAAAATACTCTGTATCCCCAGTAAACATTGGGGATGGAGTGCTATTGCCTTAGGGGTTGGATGCTGCCATTGATAAATACAAAGATATGGATACCAAGACTTTGTCTGAGCTATCTCATGATTCTGCCTGGCATGAGGCATGGGATAAAAATCATAATGCTGTTATGACCTCTCTGAATATTGCAAAAGCAGGTGATGCTTCTAATGAGTTTTTAGAGTATCTCCAGGAACAGGAATTTATAGATTCTATTTTGGAGGCTTAGGCTATGGTGAACTTCAAAGAATTGCTGGGAAATAATAATCAGCTTCAAAACTTGCTCCTTGATACAGTTGAGGAGGGTGAAGTTTATCGTCTTTGTCTGACAAAAGAAGAAGGTATTATTCCTAAAAATAAAGGAGATGAAGGGAGAAAGAAGTTCTTTGTAGTTGTGGGTAAAGACCAAGAAGGAAATGCGATTGGTTTTGTACTTATCAACTCAGAAATCAATAAGAATGATTTGGTAGAAATAAAAAAGGCTATTTGTTCTTATGAGAATGTTTCCATGAAGTTGTTGAAACGTTTTGGATTGATATAACTGGGAAATTTATTGTGATTTTCTTGGGTGAAGGAGTATACTTAGCAATCCTTCACCCTAATAACGATACAAAATAATTTTTTCGAAAACCTACCCATATCTAGAAAACACAAAAGGATTAGAATTTAGATTTTTATTATATACGATAAGATGGGTTGAGCTTTGAATAAAAGCTCGGCTCATCTTGTTGGCTTATTTGCATTTAATGCGCTGGTTCTGGTATTGTGGAATAATATGAATACATCTGTTGTCTTATTGAACTTATTGCGAATTGCGGATAAAGGCTTTAGAAAATTCGATTTTTCATACGCTTAACCACTTTTCAAAATCTTCTTGTTCTTCTTTATTGGCACGGATGAGACCCTCTGGCTGCTCTTTTCTTAATTTGGCATAGAGCTTTGCATCTTCGTAATCCTCGGCTATACCATTAAGTATATCCTCAATATAGTTTTTGAGGTTGGTTCCCTTCTGAATAGCCATGATGGATAGGGTCTTAAAAGTATCATCTTTTAAGTCGATGATCTTTCTTTTGGAAGGTGTTACTGAAACTGTACTCATAAATGTATTTATTTAAATGGTTCTACTTTTTTGTAAAGATACATAATATATTCCATATATATGATATATCTCTATGTAAAATTAACAAAGATTTAAAGTTGAAGGAATTTCTTGGTGTTTTAGAATATGTTTATCAGCATAGACCAATCAATGGGCTATGCTGATGAGTTTACTACCTAGAGCTGTAGTCATGGCATTCTCAAAGAGAATCTATTGGTATCGCTGATATTATCCGGAGTAGTCAACCAATATGGCGAAAATATAACAATATTTAATTATAATTTGAAAATATGAATGTAATCAAACTGTTTGATTACCAAGAGGATATGAAGGAACGGATTGAGAAGGCGTTGCGCCTTCATC
>ERZ791902.1390-NODE-1390-length-11452-cov-8.245064_pt1 | contig 11452 bp, 10 predicted proteins | sample MGYA00510149_ERZ791902 | MGnify/ENA primary metagenome ERZ791902 (study PRJEB30046, sample SAMN00792060) | human gut metagenome | study: EMG produced TPA metagenomics assembly of the A metagenome-wide association study of gut microbiota in type 2...
AGCTGGCGCTGGGCTGGGCCACCTACAACGGCGACCACATGAGCATGTACGGCGTGAATGCCGGGGTGCCCAAAACGCTGGTGCGCCACCTCGTCCGGTACGAAGCCGACATCGCCGCCACCGATGCGCTCCGGACCGTGCTGCTGGACATCCTCGACACTCCCGTCTCCCCCGAACTGCTGCCCGCAAAGGACGGCGAGATTGCGCAGAAGACGGAAGACCTGGTCGGCCCGTATGAGCTGCACGACTTTTATCTCTATTATGTGCTGCGCTTCGGCTTCGGCCCGGCCAAGATCTTCCGGCTGGCCAAAGCTGCCTTTGCAGGCCGGGCCGAATACCCGGACGAAGTGCTGTACAAATGGCTGCGCAACTTCTACTGGCGGTTCTTTGCCCAGCAGTTCAAGCGCAGCTGCCTGCCCGACGGCCCCAAGATCGGCAGCGTGACCCTCTCGCCCCGCGGCGACTGGCGAATGCCCAGCGATGCGGCGGCAGCGCTCTGGCTGGCCGAACTCGAACAACTGTTTCCGCACAAAGGATGACCCATGAAACAACATTCCAAGCTTTTCGTCAACCTGATCTTTGTTCTGGCCGTGCTGGCCATTGCGGGCGTTCTGTTCGCCCTGCGGGCCGCACACGCCACCGGCAGCACCCTGGAAGCCGAACTCATTTACGGCGACGCCAACACGGTGCAGAAGTTTTCTCTGGACAACGACGCCACCTATGATGTGGACACCGGTTACTACACCGTCCACATCGAGGTGAAGGACGGGGCCGCCCGCTTTGTGGATTCGCCCTGCCCGGACCACATCTGCGAAAGTTTCGGCTGGCTTTCGGCGGAAGATCAGACCGCCACCTGCCTGCCCGCTCGCGCCGTGCTGACCATCGCGCCGCTGTCCTGAGGGCACAGTCAAAAGGAGAGTTCCCATGTTCGATGAAAAAGACACCACCCGGCACATCCACCGGGGCGCACGGAAGGACCCGGACCGCACCGTTGAGGTGGACAGCTCCGCATTTTTTGCGCCGGAGACTGCCCGGCCGGTGACGCCGCCGCCCTCCAAAAAGCCGCCCCGGCAGAACAGCTCCCCGGCCCGGCCGCCCCAAAAGCCTAGCAAAAAGAAAGGCTCCGGCTCGAAATTCGGGTCGTTCCTGCTGGTCTTGCAGGCCGTTCTCAGCGTGGCAGCCTTCGTGCAGCTCTGCCGCACCCGGATGCTCCCCGCGCTCTACCTCGTCATCATTGCAGCGCTGCTGGCCCTGTTCTGGCTGCTGGTCAAGCGCTGCCAGGAGTACAGGACCCCCGGCAAAGTCTCCCGCGTCTTCTCAGTCTTCCTGTGCGCGGCGCTGGCCCTCGGCTGCGTCTGGGCGCAGCAGGGCCTTGCCGCGCTGGGCAGCGTGACCTCCGGCCTGCTCACCGGCGCTGAGGCGAATAAGATCACCAAGGAGCCGTTCGTCATCTACCTCAGCGGCGTGGACAACCGCGGAGAGCTGACCGAAAAGGCCCGCAGCGATGTGAACATTCTGGCCGTGGTCAACCCCGCCACCAAGCGGGTGGCTCTCATCAATACCCCGCGCGACTACTACGTCGATCTGGCGGGCACCAGCAGTAAGGACAAGCTGACCCACGCCGGTCTGTACGGCGTGGAGACCAGCATGGCCACCCTGGGCAACCTCTACGGCGTGAATGTGGAGCACTACATCCGCATCAATTTTGCGGGCTTCATCAGCATCATCGACGCGGTAGGCGGTGTGGATGTCTACTCCGACCAGGCGTTCACCTCGGTGGGCAGCCCCGGCTACTATGACCCCACCACCTTTGCCGAGGGCTGGAACCATCTGGACGGCAAGAGCGCGCTGGCCTTTGCCCGCGAGCGTCACGCCTTCGCTTCCGGCGACATCCAGCGCGGCATCAACCAGATGAAGGTCATCGACGCCATGGTGAACAAGCTCAAGTCCCCCACCGTCCTGATGAGCTTTTCCAAGCTGATGGACGCCGTGTCGGACTGCTTCGTCACCAGCCTGTCGCAGGAGCAGATCTCCGCGCTGGTCCGGATGCAGCTGAGCGACCTCGCCAACTGGGATATCCAGAGCTACTCCGTCACCGGTTCCAGCGGCAAGAGCTCCCAGTGCTACTCCGCCAAGGGGCAGAGCCTCTACGTCATGAAACCGGACGAAAGCTCGGTGACACAGGCCAAGGAGCTGATTGCCTCCGTGCTGGGCGGTGAAGGCACGGTCAGCGACACCCAGCAGACCCCGGAGAAGACCGAAGTCCACACGCCGACGGCAGACCCCAACGCCGCCGTTTCCGTGCCGGAGACCCCGGCGGACAGTGTCGTCCTGGACGAGCCTGCGGAGATCGTCCCGGAAGAGACCCCTGCCAGCAGCGAGCAGCCCGCAGAGGCTCCGGCTGAGACCCCTGCCGAAACCCCGGCCGGCAGCGAACCGTCTGCCTCCACCGAAGTGCCCGCCGAGGAGCCTCCTGCCGAGAGCAGCAGCTCCTCCGAAGCACCGTCCATTTCCCTGCCCACACAGGAGCAGGTCGAGCAGGCCGCCTCCTCGCTCCATCAGGCTGCATCTACTGTGCTGGATGCCCTGTTCGGTTCCAGCAGCTCCGCAGAATAAGACCCCGCTTACAAAAAAAGTCCCGACCAGACCGGTCGGGACTTTTTCTTGTTTCATGTTGGAGCGGATTATTCAGCGGACTCCAGCTCGAAGGTCTTGACGGAGGCGGTGCCGTTGCGGCCAGCCTTGTCGGCGCGCAGATACTGGCGGGTGGTCTCGCCGTTTGCGGTCACGTCTGCCACATACACGGTGTTCTCCTCAGCCTCGATGGGGAACTCCTCGACCATGCCCTTCATGGGCAGGGCGCTCAGGTCGTCGTATGCGCCGTTCAGCTTCCACAGCTTCATGGTGTCGCCGTTGGAGAGGGTGAACTCGCCGTAGCAGTCGGCATCGTAGGTCTTGCCGTTCACTTCGAGGGACTCGGTGCTGACCACGCTGGCGGCGGCAGCCTCGCTGGATGCGGCCTCCGAAGCAGCCACAGAAGAGGCAGCCTCGCTGGAAGCAGCAGAGGAAGCGGTGGAAGATGCGGTGCTGGAGCAGCCGGTCACAGCAAAAGCCAGAACAGCAGCGGCCAGTGCCAGACCCATTGCACGATTCAGTTTCATTGTATGATCTCCTTTGTTTGAACCAATCCTTTTTCTGTCCGGAAGCAGGAGCAGTTCTGCTCTTCCCTCACGAACAGGCACAGGGCCTAGTCTACCACAACCTCAACCATACTTCAAGCACCTTTGGCGCTTTTGTTTTCAACCTGTGACTTTTACTTCCGGATCTTCTCCCATACGCTCTGGCCATCCAGGGTCGAAGCGTCTACACCGAGGTACTCGCAGACGGTGTGGGCGATGGTGCCGAAGCAGAGCTTCGTGCCCAGGTCCACGCCGGGCTTGACGCCCTTGCCGCAGATGAGGTACGGCACATACTCACGGGTGTGGTCGGTGGTCCTGGTATAGGACGGGTCGCAGCCGTGGTCTGCCGTGATCATCAGCAGGTCGCCCTCCCGCATACCGGGGATGAAGTCAGCCAGGAACGCATCGAACTCGGTGGCAGCAGCGGCATAGCCTGCCACGTCGCGTCGGTGGCCGTAGAGCATATCAAAATCGACGAGGTTCACAAAGGCCAGGCCCTCAAAATCGCGGGTCTGCAAGGCTTTGGTGAAGGCGATGCCGTTGGTGTTGCCGGTGGTCTTGATCTTCTCGGTCACGCCCTCGCCATCAAAGATATCGAAGATCTTGCCCACGGCGATGACGTCCTTGCCTGCGTCCTTTAGCAGGTCGAGCATGGTGGCGCGGGGCGGCTTCAGGCTCAGGTCGTGGCGGTTGGTGGTGCGGTAGAAGGTCTCTGCCGTGCGGCCGAGGAAGGGGCGGGCGATGACGCGGCCCACGCCGTATTCGCCGTTCAGCATCGCGCGGGCGATCTCGCAGTAACGGTACAGTTCGTGCACCGGCACCAGCTCCTCGTGCGCGGCCACCTGAAAGACGCTGTCGGCGCTGGTGTAAACGATGAGGGCATCCTCCCGCATGGCCTGCTCGCCGTAATCCCGGAGCACCTGTGTACCGGAATAGGGCTTGTTGCAGAGCACCTTGTGGCCGGTCTTTTCCTCGAACGCATGGATGAGCTCCTCCGGGAAGCCGTTCGGGAAGGTGGGCAGCGGTTTCGGGCTGACCACACCGGCGATCTCCCAATGGCCAATGGTAGTATCCTTGCCCATGCTCTGCTCCTGCAGGCGGGCAAAGGCCCCCGCCGGGGCAGCGGTCTTCTCCCCTGCCGTCACGCCGTCGATGTTGAACAGGCCGAGCTTCTGCAGATTGGGGCAGTGAAAGTTCGGGTGCTTTGCAATGGCACCGAGGGTATTGGTGCCCGCGTCGCCAAAGGCGGCTGCATCCGGCTCTGCGCCGATGCCAAAGCTGTCCAGAACGATCAGAAACACACGTTTTTCCATAGTTTTGTTCTCCATTTCGTTTCCAGAGCGTCCCACCCGAAAGTGAGACTTTTTCTGCTTCCATTATAAGCAGTTCCGCTCCCGGATGCAAGGGCTTTCCGGATGCAGGCATTCCTTACGAAATTTTAACCAATTCTTTGCTAACTCCCTCTTGCCCTATTGTATCCAAGCGTTTATAATATAGTATGGTATGGTTTTGAGAATGACCATATTGGCGTCTTTCGCCGCGGCAGGCCCCGAATGCCGGAGCCTGCCAAATGCAGCCGATCGGGCTGCTGCGTTAAGATAGAGAGTAGAATAGAGAAAGATCGAGGTAATCAACATGAGAAAAACGAAGATCATCTGCACCCTGGGCCCTTCCACCGACAAAGGGGATGTCCTGCGCGAGCTGATCGCCAACGGCATGAACGTGGCCCGCTTTAATTTTTCCCACGGCTCCTATGAGGAGCACGGCGGCCGTCTGGCCAATCTGAAGGCACTGCGTGAGGAGCTGGGCAAGCCCGTTGCCGCTCTGCTGGACACCAAGGGCCCTGAGATCCGCCTGAAGGAGTTCAAGAACGGCGTCGAGATGCTGGAAGCCGGCCAGACCTTCACCCTGACCACCCGCGAGGTGGAGGGCACCAAGGAGATCTGCTCCGTCACCTACAAGGACCTGCCCCACGATGTGCACGAGGGCGGCACCATCATGCTGGATGACGGCCTCATCATGCTGCGCATCGAGAAGGTCACCGACACCGACATCACCTGCACCGTGCTGAACAGCGGCAAGATCAAGACCAAGAAGGGTGTCAACGTGCCCGGCGTCCATCTGTCCATGCCGTACCTGAGCCAGAAGGACCGCGAGGACATCATCTTCGGCATCCAGAACGGCTTCGACTTCATCGCAGCCTCCTTCGTGCGCACCGCACAGGACGTCTACGACATCCGCAACCTGCTGAACGAGTACGACTCCCACATCCGCATCATCGCCAAGATCGAGAACCGCGAGGGCGTCAATAACATCGACAGCATCCTGTCCGCTGCCGACGCCGTCATGGTCGCCCGCGGCGACCTGGGCGTCGAGATCGACTTCACCGAGCTGCCCGGCATCCAGAAGAACGTCATCGACCGCTCCTTCTCCTTCGGCAAGCCCATCGTCACCGCCACCCAGATGCTGGACAGCATGATGGTCAATCCTCGCCCCACCCGCGCCGAGATCTCCGACGTGGCAAACGCCATCTATGACGGCACCTCTGCCATCATGCTCTCCGGCGAGACCGCTGCGGGCGCTTACCCCGTCGAGGCCCTGAAGACCATGTCCGCCATCGCCGAGCGCACCGAGAACGAGCCCCACTACCGCGACGAGCGCTTCAAGGATGCCGCCCACGGCCAGATCAGCGTCAGCGATGCCACCGCACACGCTGCCTGCCTGACCGCACGGGACGTCAACGCTGCCGCCATCGTCACCGTGTCCGAGTCCGGCAACACCGCCCGCCTGCTGAGCAAATACCGCCCCACCCAGCCCATCATCGCCTGCGTCATGGACGAGCAGGTCCAGCGTCAGCTCTCCCTGAGCTGGGGCATCACCTCCCTGCTGATGGGCCCCGCCAAGAGCACCGACGAGCTGATCGAGATGTCCACCGCTCTGGCCCAGAAGAACGGCTACCTGCACAACGGTGAGCTGGCCGTCGTCACCGCCGGTGTCCCCGTGGGCGTTTCCGGCACCACCAACATGATCAAGATCCACATGGTCGGCAACTGCCTGTCCACCGGTGTGGGCGTCGGCCGCGAGAACGCCGACCTGACCAGCGCTTCCGGCAAGGCCTGCGTCTGCCGCACGCTGGACGAGGTCCGCGCCAAGTTCAAGCCCGGCATGGTGCTGGTCGTTCCCTCCACCACCAACGAGATGCTGGAGTATGTCCGCGATGCTGCCGCTCTGGTGGTCGAGGAGGCTGGCCTGAACAGCCACGCCGCCATTGCCGGCAAGGCCCTGCTCAAGCCCACCATCGTGGGTGCCCTGGGTGCCTGCAGCCACATCCGCGACGGTCTGGACATCGCTGTGGACTGCGCCCACGGCAGCGTCCAGCGCCTGCAGGCCTGAGAGGTGCACGAGATGGAACGGATCGCGAGTTTCTGCGTGGACCACACCAAACTGGACCGCGGCATGTACCTGAGCCGTCAGGACGGCGATGTGCTCACCTGGGACATCCGGATGAAGAAGCCGAACCACGGCGATTATCTCTCCACCGGGGCCGCCCACACACTGGAGCACCTGTTCGCCACCTATGCGCGGAACAGCACCTTCCGGGACGGCGTCATCTATGTCGGCCCCATGGGCTGTCGCACCGGCTTCTATCTGCTCACGCGCGGCCTTACCCCTGCCGAAGCGCTGAAGCTGACGGTGGAGTCCTTCCGCTTCATGGCGGCCTTTGAGGGCGCTGTCCCCGGTGCCAGCGAAGTGGAATGCGGCAACTACCGCGACATGGACCTGCCCGCCGCCAAAGCCGAAGCAGCCGCCATGCTCCCTGTTCTGGAAGCGCTGACCGCTGACCAGCTGCACTACTAATTTCAATCAAACCAACGACCGGGAAGTCTCTCACCCAAGAGGCTTCCCGGTTTTTTGATAAAAAGATGGATTTTTATGTGCAAATCCTTTATAATGATTTTAGTCTAATTCCCTCTTTTCACGGAGATCCCGATCCTGCGAGGGGCTGACAAGATCACATTGCGGAGGTTCAGGATATGGCAGAATACATTTTGCTGATCGACAGTAACTATGAGGAGGCCGAGGGCTTTGTGCGCGGGCTGGAAGAAGCGACCGCTTCCCCCTGGGAAGTCGAGCTTTATCCCAACAACAAGACCTACGGTCTGCGCCGCTACCTCAAGTTTTTCACGGTGGCGCTCCATGTGGTCACCCACCCGGCCCGGTATTCCGGCAAGACCCTGCTCTGCTGGCAGCAGTTCTACGGCATTGCCATCGCGTTTTTCTGCCGGTTGTTCCACCTCAAAAAGCGGTTCCGGCTCGTCATCATGACCTTTATCTACAAACCGAAATCCGGCTTTGCCGGGAGGCTGTTCGAGCGCTTTGTGCGGTACGCCGTCACTTCCGACGCAGTGGACCGCATCCTGCTGACCACCCGCGCCGAGGCCCCGCGCTACGCCAAGACCTTCGGTCTGCCCCTTTCCCGATTCGGTTTTGCCCACTGCGGCTCGATCCCGCACGACCCCGCCGCCTACGACGACCCGGCACTGAAAGCGCAGGGCTACTATTTTGCCACCGGCCGCAGCAACCGCGACTATGATTTCCTTATCCGGGCGTTCCGGGGCCGCCCGGAAACGCTCTGCATCGCCTGCGATGTCCTTGCCCCCTGCCCGGAACCCAACGTCCAGGTCGAACCGCGCCTGTTCGGCGAGGCCATGCTGCGCCGGATGCGGAACGCCAAAGCCGTCCTCTTCGCCTTTGAAAACGACCAGGTCGCCTCCGGGCAGCTGACTTTCCTCACGGCCATGGATCTCGGTGTACCCGTCATCGTGACCCAGACACAGGGCCTGACAGACGACTATCTCACCGATGGCGTCACCGGCCTTGTGGTGCCCAAGGAAGAAGCTGCTCTGCACGAGGCGATGGACCGGCTGGCCGCAGACCCCGCCTTTGCCGCTCGGCTCAGCGCCAACGCAGAGCAGGCGTTCCGCACCCGGTTCACCTATTACCACGCTGGCAAAGAGGTCGGCGCGCAGATTTCCGAAAGCGAGATGGTCTGAATGCCCTGCATCAGTGTGATCGTCCCGATCTACAATGTTCTGCCCTATCTGGACCGCAGCATGGCGTCCCTGCTGGGGCAGACCCACCGGGACCTTGATATCCTTCTCATCGACGACGGCTCCACCGACGGCTGCGCTGCCCGCTGCGACGCCTATGCCCGGCAGGACCCGCGCGTCCGGGTCGTCCACCAGCCCAACGGCGGCCTCAGTGCGGCCCGCAACACCGGGCTGGACCATGCAGTCGGCGATTTTGCGGCCTTCCTTGACCCGGATGACTACGCCGACCCCCACATGCTGGAACAGCTTCTGACCACGCTCACCCAGGCACAGGCCGACACCTGCTTCTGCCGCTATTATGATGTCTCCGCCGACGGCAGCGTCCGCCTTGCCCCGGAGGACTATGCGCGTTCCCTCTACACCGGTGCTGAGATCGACCAGCTTCTTCTCGGCATGGTCGGCTCCCGGCCGCACCATCCCCACGATGTGGAGATCGGAATGTCGGTCTGGAAGGGGCTCTACTCCCTGCCCATCCTCCGGGCGCACCACATCCGGTTCCTCTCCGAGCGGGAGTACCTGTCCGAAGATCTGCTGTTCCATCTGGACTATCTTGCCCACGCCGGGGCAGTCGCCATCGTACCGGAGCCTCTCTATTATTACTGCCAGAACCCTGCCTCCCTCACCGGTGTATACCGGGCCGACCGCTTTGCGCGGGAAAAGCGGTTCTACGAGAAGGTCTCGGCAGAGCTTGCCCTGCGTTTCCCGCCCGAAGTCTACCGTCCGCGACTCGACAAGGCCTTTTTAGGCCGGGTCCGCCGCTGCATCGCGCAGGAGGCCGCACACAACAAAAACAGCCTGCAGAACATCGCGGCCATCTGCCGGGATCCTCTTGTGCAGGCTGTTCTCCGGGAGCTGGATGAGAGCCAGCTGCCCCGGCTCAAGCGGGTGCTCCACTGGGCTATCCAGCACCATTGTGCGCTCTTTTTGTATGGGGCATTCCGGCTCAGATAAGCCCCAGCGCCGCAAATTCCCGCGCAATGCCGTCGTCGGTGACGGCGGGGCAGAGATGTAGCGCAACGACCGGGAAGTCTCTTTCCAACGAGGCTCCCCGGTCGTTTTTCTTTTTGATCTTCTAATTTTTTCTCCGGAACTGTTCGGTGAGTGCCCTTGCGCCTTGGATCAACGCTTCTCGTTCGGTGTCCCAATGCTTCAGGACCTGTTCCAGATGAAGCGTCAAAAGAGACGCTTCGTAGTAATTTTCCGTGTGGCCGCACCGAACATTTTCCCACGCCCACATGCTGTCCGGTTCAAATTCGTATGTACAGATTGCCTCGATCTGCGCACGGTGCTTCCGATATGCCTCCACATGCGTCTGCTTTTCTTCCGCATCTTTCTTATTGTACGGATCATAAAACCGAAGTGAAAGATAGGTTCCGTCCTGATCACTATCCATCCGCCAGAAAATGCGATATCCGTCTTTTTGAGTGGGAAACAAATACTCCGCAATGACCATTTCCGTCCAGGGCCTGCCAAAACTGGAGCCATGGTAGACCTCATAAATAACACTGCCTCGTTTCCAGAGCGTTTCCGGAAAGATCATCCGCATCAATGTATGTTGCGCGATCGCACTGTTATTCAGCCGTTCCGGCTCCTGCAAAAAATCCTTCTCCCGCGCCTGTTGCTCCAGTTTTCGCTCCAGAAAGGTGAGATAGGCGTCCAAAATCTCGCTTTTTCCTTGATAGGGTGTCAGGCATTGTAAAAACGCTTCGCCCGTAATGGTGACGTCTGCATCTACGAGTCGGTCTGCATCATAGAGAAAGCCCGTCTTGAAATAAACCGTCCTGAGTTCCACATTCTCATGGATGCCGCAGAGCCGCCGCTCTTCTTCGGAGAGCTGCGTCATTCGTTCGCGATATCTGCGGATCTGTTCCCCATGTTCCGAGCTATCCGTCTTATCTTCCACCAGGATCACACGATTTTTTCCCGTCAGGCAGATCAGAATGTCCGTTTTATAAAACTGCTGTATCGTCTGAAGCGTCTGTCCGCTTTCGACCGTTACCTCGCCCATTTTCTTCAAAAGGTCTACGGCCAGCGGGTACAGATTCGATGCCGGTTCATTCAGCCAATTCAAACACCAGCAGATCACTGCATCCTGCGACAATTCACTGGTTGCATAGTCAAAAAGATTATTCATTGGTTTGTCCTCAGATCAGCCCCAGCGCTGCAAATTCCCGCGCGATGCCGTCGTCGGTGACGGCAGGGCAGATGCGGTCACAGCGTTTTTTCAGGTTGTCTGAGCCGTTGGCCATGCAGACGCTGATGCCGACAACGTCCGTCATCTGCAAGTCGTTGTCGCTGTCGCCAAAGCCGATGGTATCGGCCAGCGAGCAGCCCAGGTGATCGCAAATGGCCCGGATGCCGCTCCCCTTGTTGAATTTGCGGTTGATGAGTTCTCCGTTCACAATGCCGCCGCCTTCGTCGCCAAGGCGGGATTCGCAGAAGACGAACTGGTCTTCGTACTGCCGCTTTACCTCCGTCAGGCAGGCTTCGTTGGGCGCAATGAAAACGATCTTGTAGACCGGCTCGCCGTGGTATTCCTCGATGGGGCGGATGGTCATCCCGAACTCCATCATCTTCCGCCAGCGCTCGGCCTCGCTGTTGGTCTGGCCCGGCTTTTTGGGGAAGAGGTTGGCGAACCGCTCGATCATTTTGATGCCGCCATACGTATCGTCCCGCACTTCCAGTGTGCACTCGGCCCCGCATGCTTGCAGCGCCGCCCGCAGGCCGCGCACCTGCTCCGGCTCCATGGGGAGGTCCACCAGGACCTTTCCCTCACAGCCCACATAGCCGCCTGCCGAGCAGACGAAGCCGTCGAACCCGTAGTGGAAGAGCGGTTCGGTCATCCGGAGGTTCCGTCCGGTGCAGAGAAAGAGCTTGTGCCCGTTGGCGCGGGCACGGCGGAGAGCCTCCACCGCGCTGTCCGGCACGGTCATCTCACCCGGCGGCAGCAGGGTGCCGTCGATATCCAGAAAGATCAGTTTTTGTTTCATTTTCCCATCCCCATCCAGCGGAAGAGCAGGCCCAGCACCAGCATGGCCAGCAGCAGGCCCAGCACCGCGTAATTCGTGCGGGGCGTCCGGCTGCGTCTGCCGCTCCCCTGTTTGCGATTCGTCGTGTTTTTGCGGGCCGTGCCGTTCCGGCTGCCCGAAGTGCGGCCCGCGC
>ERZ791902.1393-NODE-1393-length-11443-cov-10.242624_pt1 | contig 11443 bp, 12 predicted proteins | sample MGYA00510149_ERZ791902 | MGnify/ENA primary metagenome ERZ791902 (study PRJEB30046, sample SAMN00792060) | human gut metagenome | study: EMG produced TPA metagenomics assembly of the A metagenome-wide association study of gut microbiota in type 2...
CAATTTCTTCCTTTATCAGACTTCCTACACTTGAAAAGTGCGAACATAAAAATATTTTCATCGATATTCTCCTTTATAAATTCCGATATGTTGCTCAATTTCGTATTCAAATTATATCATAAAACTTATGAACAATTCTACCGCAAATACTTCAAAAACAGTGTATTAAGCTCATCATGCCCCTGCCTGCATTCCTCAGGCAAGCTCCTGATTTTCTCTTTAAGTCGCGGAATTTCCTCTTCAATAAAAGTATTTATTACATCTGCTTTGGGAATAAATTGCAGCTCGGGCACTTCCATCTTAATGCGCAAAAGCTCCTGCACGGATTCATTAAGATACGCAGGCAAATCGGAGGCCATCAGTTTCGCAAAACGCATCGGTGGCGGAGTGTTAGTCCTAAAAATCCATCTGCAGGCAAGCAGAGGCCGCAAAACATAAAAATATTTTTTAGCTCGCACCATTTCTCCCCGCAGGTACTCCCGATAGTTTCCGTCTGCCATATTCAGGTAATGGTAAAGACCGCTCTTCGTTGAAAAATAGTTTTCCATAAGAGGAATAAACTCATGGCTGAAAGCAGTTTCCCTATAAACAACCGGCGACTTGAACCATTCGAATACCGACGGATTGGAGCGATGCAAAAGCCGTAATGCCTTCTGCAAATCCCAGCCGTTTACATCCAACAAATCGTTGATAGGAAATTCAAGCACATCCCGCGTCTGTTCTAATTTTAAATAATAATTTTTGGGGCGCACATAGATAAAACGCACATCAAAATCGCTGTCCGGTGATTCAAAGCCCCACGCACGGCTGCCGGATTCAACCGCGTGAAGAATCGTAATATTTTCCTGTTGTTCTATCTGCTTTAGCTTTTCAATGATTACTTCCCGCATTGCCACTACACCTCGCCATCAATTATCTTTAACAGTATTTTACAATACGTACTTCAAAAAATCATTGAAAAAAATTTGCGCGTTTATTTTTTCTGTCATTTCTTTACCACTCCAAGGTCAGGCCAACTCCAACCTCCTGCACCGGCAGCTGTGCATGCAAAGCAAATTTCGCCGCCAGATTAGTACAATGGCAGGGATAGATATTTCCCTCAACATTTTGCTTCAGATAATCTGCTGTCGCCGAAGTCTGCTGCGAACGTCCGCTGAAAAGATGCAGGCCGCCGATAATGCTTTTAATCACGCTGCATCCTGTTACCCGTTTAGCATATTCAGCAATATTGCAGATAACGGCATGCGAGCAGCCTGTTATTATGTAAATTCCGTCCTTCTGCTTGTAGACCAGCGCCGAATCATCCAGCACATAATCATCATGCCAGCCGTCAGTCAGACAATGCTCTCCCACAGGCTTTTTATTTTCAAAATCATTTTCTCTGGGAATCTCCCCAAGAAACACAAGCTGCTCATCAAGCCACAAAGGCTCTCTCGTAAGCTTAAAAGTAAACCTTTCCTGAAGATAAGCCTCAGAAACGGGAAGCGCAATGCTTAGGCCGTCTGCTTTTTTATCCTCTATTATTCCCGGATGAGCTATCAGCAGGGGCTCATGCTTCGTCTTGGGATAGAAAGCCAAACCGCCGGTATGGTCGTTATGTCCATGCGAAATAATTACAGCGTCAAGCTGCTCAAGGTCTATCCCCAGCTTTTCTGCATTTTTTAATACACATCGCTATAACCGGTATCAAAAAGATATTTTTTATCGCTATTTTCTATGTATATACTTAAAGCCGGCTCGGCAAGATAATATTGATCAATGTATGTATTGTTGTCTGCAAGGACTGTTAGCTTCATTAGCATTCTCCTTCTTTACAAAATAAGCTGAGGTTTCTTAAGTAAGCAGTTTTTAGCAGCATCAGCAGAGTCACAGCCTATTTTTTCTCTAATAAAAATCATGCGCCTTCCTGCTATGCTTGCGCTCTGCACAGCTAGTATCTGCAACCTTACTTTTTAATCGTGCAAGGACGCAGACCATCAAACTCATGGATGCTTAAGGTTCCTCCCTTAGGTATAGCAATAACGCTTTCATCATACTTGCCAGACACAAGCTTCTCCAGCACCTTGTAAGGACCCGGCAGACGCGTAAGCGTTCCTCCCAAAAGCTTTACCAAATGCATAATATAAGCTTCAACCTCTTGCAAAGCATACGTTCCTGTATCAATAATATAAAAATCCGTAAAGCCCTTATAAAGCTGCTTCAGAAATGCTTCTGCTTCTTCCTGACCACGCTCCTGCACCAGCTTGGTATAATCTATCGTAGAGTTCTTCATAAAGTTCATCCAGCTCTTGGTTATAAAAATCGCTCCGTCGGGACGCTTGATACCGGAGCCTGTCAAAAGAACGTCAATGCAGTCCATAGTACGCGGCACAGCAATCGGACAGGTTGTTGCCTTTAAATCGCAAGTAGGCTTGTCACAGCCGGAAACGCAGATAACTATCTCCTCTGCTTCTGTATTTTCATCAATAATCCTTTGCAGCGTCTCATGCATCTTCTGCGGATCGCTGTGCAGCGCAACATTAAGATAAGTTACCTTGCCGTCAAAGCCTATTTTCTTAATGGTGTTTTCCAGCTCCTTTTGCAGTGTAATGCAGGAATATATTGCTCTTTTACCCATGATATCAGCTCCTCATCTATACTCCTTTGATTTTTGACACTTTCTTAATTATATCACTCTCATATGAATCGTAAAAGTAAAAAGGCTTCTTTAACACATTATCTTCACATAAGCTTTCGAGTATTTCTTTATACGGATACGAGCCAACAGCTCCTCAGTTCCAAATGGCGCTGTTTCCATAGAACGCTGCAAGTTCTCATTTTTCAAAAGGGAACTTGCAGCGTTTTCTAATTTGATGATTATTTCATCACTTTTACAAATCTAAACATTTCATCCGGTCCTTCACCGGAACCATGCTCCTCACCAGCAGGCGCACCATACTCCGACTGAAAATACTCGCACCAAAACTGATCGATCTGAAAACCGCACTTGTTGACATAGAAATGGATATTGCGCTTCTCAAAATACGGTGTACAGGTCTCCCAGACAACTGTTTCGGGGTGGAGTGCTTCTACTGCCTGCCATGCGCCATAGCCGATGCCTTTGCAATGCTCATCTGGCAGGGTAAAAAGAATTTCCAGTTCATTGTGATGCGTCTCCTTGTTGATTTTCAGGATTACACCGCCAACATTTTTGCCATCCACCACAATGCGGTAGGTTTCGTTTTTAGGATCGTCAATGCAGCGCTCGATGGTATCACGGGAAATGATTTCTCCATCATCATCAATGTGATCATCCCGCTCACCGAACTCAATCATGGCTCCGTGCTTGAATGCCCACTGATTGTCCAGAATAAACTGTTCCCGATCATCCGCCATCAGCGACACAAGGGTTACTTTTGTGTTTTTCATACTGAATTCCTCCTAAAAATGAAAACAGCTCGGCTATTACCCTAACGTAATAACCGAGCTCACTCGACATCTTATCTGACAGGCGGCCTGCATGATTGCACTGCAATCCTACTATCCCCTACACTACGGTGTACTGTCCTCCGATGACATATCTTATTTATATGTATGATAGCAAAAAACATCCTCGATTGCAACATGATATTTAATTTACAGCGAAAACAGTATTACTTCTGATTGATTTTGCCGTTATCGTTACTGGCCTTGCTGTCGTGTTTCTATTTCTATGGGTGCTGAATAAATCGTAAAATCGCAATCGGTAGAAGATTTCAGCTTTCGTCTTTTCAAATTATCATATTAGGTTTTGTAGGAGTTATTCTGTTAGTTGCCTTACTGCTAATGCTGGCAATTTCTACGACAGAACGCTGTGTAACGCCGTTTAATGAAGTGCTGTTTACCGCAACCTCCGCAGTCTGTGAACAGGTCTTGTGCTACATGATACCGGCAGCTACTGGTCATCCTTTTGATTATATTAACCTCCTGTACCCTTTCCGGCAGATTTTATCCTTCATCTTCTGCCAGCATACGATAGCCTACACCAAGCTCATTAACGATATAGCGCTTTTCTCCGGGTGTCACACCCATTTTCTTCCTGATGTTTTTCATATTTACCTGCAGCTTTTTGACGCTGCCATAATCCGAATATCCCCATACTGCTTGGATTATGGCAGCATACGTCAGCACCTTTCCCGCATGGATGGAAAGGAAAGTCAAAATATTGTATTCCGTCTGTGTCAGTTCGATTTCCTTGCCATCGACCAAAACCTGCCTTTTATCGTAATCAATCATCAAATCTTGAAATTGAAATTTACCGATGTGATTACCCTCGTTTTTCTCACTGTAACGATGACTGCGAAGCACTGCACGGATACGAGCCATCAGTTCCTCAGTTCCAAACGGCTTGGTAATGTAATCATTCGCGCCAAGGTCTAAGGCTTCCACCTTATCCATTTCGCCGGAACGGGCAGAAAGGACAATGATGGGAACAGTATCCGCTTCTCTAACATTCTGAATCAAGCTCAAGCCATCACGGTCCGGCAACCCGAGATCCAGAACAATGAGATCCGGATGATAAGAAGCGTACATCATCATGCCGAGCGCACATGTTTCTGCACAGATTACCTGATAATCACTTATTTCCAAGTTGGCTTTGATGAAGCTAAGGATGTTTGCTTCATCCTCTACGATTAGAATTTTGAATTTATTATTGCTCATCATCGCACCCTCTTGCCAAAGAAAAGCGGAATACAGCACCGCCGCCCTTCCGATTTTCCACAAAAATCTCGCTGCCATGCGCCTTAATAATAGCAGCACAAACCGAAATACCGATGCCCATATTACTGCGCGTTCCGTCTATCGGTGCTGCAGACTTTTTATAGCATCCGGTAAAAATTTTATCCAAAATCCCCTCCGGAATACCGCATCCGTTGTCGGCAACTTCAAATATGGCCTTATCTCCTGCAAGGGAAACCGACAGCTTCAGCTCTGTCATTCCTTTCGCATGAAAAACGGCATTTTCCAAAAAGTTCAGCAACACCTGCTCGATAAGAATAGAATCCATAGGAATATCCACAAAGTCGGCCGGTATCTGCGTAATCACCTTCTGATTCGGGTGTTTTTTGGCGAATTTCATAAGAACTGAGTCAATCAGCTCATCTAAAACGATTGGCGTTTTCACAATCTTGACCTTTGCACCGTCGATTCTTGTAACAGCCAACAGGTTTTCGACCATACGGATAAGCCATTCGCTATCCTCTTGAATTTCTCCCAACAGCTTTAGCTGCTGTCCTTCCGAAAGTGCATTCTTCTTGGAAATCAGCGTAGAAGCTGAGCCGTATATTGATGTAAGAGGTGTACGCAAATCATGAGAGATTGCCCGCAGCAGATTGCCCCTCATCCTCTCCTTTTCGCTTTCTGCCCGCAAATTCTCCTGGTCGCGTATCCTACTGTTCAACGTACTGGTGGAAACGGCAACAACCAGCATAATTATAGCGGATAATATGCTTTCTTCTACAAAAAAATCTAAAGTGTAATAGGGATAAGTAAAAGCGAAGTTTACTGCAAATACGCTTAAGACAGCCGAAACAATACCATAGCAATACCCGTGCGTTTTCAGCGATATCAGAAAAACGCCGAATACAAAAATCATAGGAACCAGCGTTTGCGTTGTAAAGAGCTTCCGAATCAAAAGATTAATGGCAAAAGCGCCGAAAAAAACGCAGGCCGAAAACAAAATATCTTCTTTTCGTTGTTGATGCTTCATAATGCTTCTCCTAATTATTTTTACAACTTCATTATACTTCACGAGCAAAAGCGCTTCAAGATTTATCACAAGATACTGATGCTCTACGCTCGTTTCTTTACCAAATCTACACCGAAAAAATGCTATGATAGGAACCATCAAAGCAGTGTTCAATATTCGGCTTTTACATTGTGTCCGCAACAAGCACAATGAATGTATAAACAGATTAACAAGAAGGTGTAGGTATGTCAGAAGAAATGATTAGCAGAAGATTTCAGCTTTCATCTTTTCAAATTATCATATTAGGTTTTGCAGGAGTCATCCTGCTTGGTGCATTACTGCTGATGCTGCCGATTGCTACGCAGGAAGGCTGCACAACTCCGTTTAACGAAGCGCTTTTTACCGCAACCTCCGCAGTTTGTGTAACCGGTCTTGTGATACATGATACCGGCAGCTACTGGTCGGCCTTCGGTCAGACAATCATTCTGACGCTGATACAGATTGGCGGTCTTGGTGTTGTAACAGTAGCGGCATCATTTGCACTTCTGTCCAGGCGAAGAATATCTTTGATGCAGCGCACCACCCTTCAGGACGCAATATCAGCGCCAAATGTAGGCGGTATCGTCCGGCTTACGAAGTTTATTCTGTGGGGAACATTTTTGATTGAACTGATTGGTGCACTTGCCATGCTGCCGGTGTTCTGCCGCGACTATGGATGGCACGGTATTTGGATGGCAGTCTTTCATTCTATTTCTGCCTTTTGCAATGCAGGCTTCGATATTTTGGGAACCGCAAACAATCTGTATCCATCTCTTACCGGTTATGAGCAAAATCCAATAATGAATATAACTATTATGCTGCTTATCATAATTGGCGGTATCGGCTTTTTGACGTGGGAGGACATTTGTGAAAACAAGCTGCAGTTCCAACGCTACAGAATGCAAAGTAAAGTAATCCTCATTTTTACGTTGATTCTGATTATCTTCCCGGCAATTTTTTTCTTCTTTGCTGATTTTGCTTCTCTCCCCATAGAAGCGCGGCTTCAAGCGTCCCTGTTCCAGTCGGTTACAACAAGAACAGCGGGTTTCAATACGGTAAATTTATCTGCTATGTCCAGCTCGTCGCAAGGCATTATGATACTTTTGATGCTGATTGGCGGTTCACCGGGCTCAACAGCCGGTGGTATGAAAACGACAACCTTTGCCGTCCTGCTTGCCAACATTGTTGCGACCTATCGCCAACAGGACAGTGCCCATTTTTTTGATCGCAGAGTCGATTGCAACGCTATCAAAACTGCCTCAACTATCCTCACCGTGTATATTACGCTGTTTTTCAGCGGAGGAATTTTTATCAGCGCCTATGAGAACCTGCCACTGTCATCCTGCTTATATGAAACAGCATCGGCATTGGGAACAGTCGGTCTGACGTTGGGAATTACACCGCAGCTGCATATTCCCTCACAACTGATACTGATTTTACTTATGTATCTTGGCAGAGTAGGCAGCCTTACGCTCATGTACGCAGCATTATCCGGCAAAAAAGCAGTTAACTCAAAACTGCCGCTGGAAAAAATCACTATTGGCTAAACAAAAGGAGTGGATATCCTATGAAAAATATTTTATTGATTGGAGCAGGTCATTTCGGGCGTCATATCGCTATGCAGCTTTCACAATTAGGGCATCAGGTCATGGCAGTTGATACTGATGAGGAAAGAATTAACGATGTACTGCCGTTTGTCACCAAAGCACAAATCGGTGACAGCACCAATGCAGAGTTTTTACGTGCTCTCGGCATCAGGAATTTTGACGTTTGCTTCGTAACTATCAGCGGTAATTTTCAAAACTCGCTGGAAACTACTTCGCTTTTAAAAGAACTGGGAGCAAAATGTGTAGTATCTCGTGCTGAACGCGATGTCCAGGCAAAGTTTCTGCTTCGTAACGGTGCAGACAATGTAGTCTATCCTGAAAAACAGATGGCTATATGGGCAGCCAAACGCTACACTGCAGACCATATTTTCGATTATATAGAGATTGACAAGCAGCACGCTATTTTTGAAGTAGAGGTGCCCAAAGCATGGGTTGGTAAAAGCATCGGTATGTTGGATGTCCGCAAAAAGTTTGGCATTAATATTCTTGGCATAAAGCACTTGGGAAAAACTGACGTCTCAATTACGCCCGATACCATATTATCCGACGATATAACAATGCTGGCATTAGGCGAGTATAACGCACTGCAAAAGTGTTTCCGGATATGAATAATATTGCTTAAACGCAGAATATTTACGATTGAGAGACCGGACCATTCAGTGATGTCTTTTTCCATTTTCTAATCTTAGTTCTGAAAGTTGCAAACGGAGCAACAGTATTGACGTGAATGAATTTATAAACCTCCCACACTGCTGTCTTTGTAGAAGCATCAGCCCATTTCCTCATATGCGGTTCGAATAATTCCTCTTCACTCATCGAATCAATCATGGCATAAATAGAACTGATATTTTTATTTAATTTGTCTTTCAGCTCTTGCAGCGATAAATGAGCGTAAGTTGCCGTAAAGCATTGATATAATGCCCCAAGCTGATTCCACTTGAATTCATCAGACGGAGTCTTTACCTGAAGACCATTTCTTTCGTCACCTTCCCATTTAAGAAGTAAGGTTGTCCATCCCACCTGATAAGCAAGGTTTTCTGCAGGAGTTCTGTCTGCATCAATCACTCTTGTATCCTTTAAAGCTTCCGGAATATCATCAAATTCAGAAATATATTTTTTGAAACTCTTGGCTATCTCGTTTTTTAAGTCCTCTTTATTCTGATATGTTCTCAAAATATTACCTCCTCAGATAATCTGAAGAAAAACGCACAAAAATATTGTGATAAATACCTTTTATTTCAATAATACCTTTATCTCTTCCAGACTTTCCGCAAAATATACTCCCTGCTGCTTTTCAGCGGAAGAGAAGCCTTTAAGAATCATCTGCTGCAAAAAATGCTTCACATCATCATAATAACCATCAAGATTATAATAGATACACGGCGCCTGCAGCTGTCCCAAAGACAGCTTAGACATAATTTCACTGATTTCCTCCAGCGTTCCCACGCCTCCGGGAAAAGCAATGAAGGCATCGCCGAGTTCAATCATCTTCGTCTTGCGCTGTGCCATATCCTTCGTAACTATCAGCTGCGTCAGTCCCTCATATTGATATTCCTCATCTATAAAAAACTGCGGCTCTACGCCGATAACCTTACCACCTGCCTGCAGGACGCTATGCGCCAACTCTCCCATCAGACCTGTCTTGGACCCGCCATAAACCAACGTATTACCACTGGCACCAATCCAGGTGCCCAGCTCCCTGACTGTTGCAACGAATTTAGGATCATTGCCTGTCAACGATGCAAGATATACTGTTATATTCATGTTAAGACCTCCGAATATTATTTAATTTAGTCTACCACCAGAAAAACACCGGTGCAAGCGATATGGAATATTTTTTCTATATAACTTGATGCAGGATAAGGATGCTTGTTCATACCCTTCATATTAAAAAGCTGATACCCGGCAAGTCTTGCGACCTGCCGTAGTATCAGCTTTTTCCTATGTATCCGTAAATTCAATTTTCTATGGTTATCAGCAGGATTTTTCCTCATGTACAAGTATATTACAAGCCATGAGTACGTCAGAATCTGTCTATCTGCAAAAGAAGATGTTAGGCATGCCAGATAAACTGTTTAATTAAAGAGAGATTACTGTGAAATGCAGCATTAAGAAGCTAGGTTTTGCCATCAAATTTCTTAATGCTGTTTTTGTTCTTCACAGCAATCTCTCATTTCATAATATCCTTTGGCTCTTTCAGGCTCTCCGCTATACTGTTTGCCAGCGGCACCATTCTGATATACCGAAATCGTTCTCTACCCTAACGCAACATCCAGCACCATCATAACACTAAATCCCACGGCAAAGAAAATCGTGCCGATATTAGAATGCTCTCCCTGCGACATTTGAGGAATCAGCTCCTCTACAACAACATAAAGCATCGCACCGGCAGCAAAGCTCAAAAGATACGGCAGGACCGGTATTACAAGCTGAGCAGCAAGTATCGTCAGCACAGCTCCGATTGGTTCCACCACACCGGAAAGCACACCGCCCCAAAATGCTCTGTTCTTACTCTCTCCCTCTGCGCGAAGCGGCATAGAAATAATCGCACCCTCCGGAAAGTTTTGAATAGCAATACCGATGGACAAGGCAAGCGCCCCTGCTGCCGTGATTGGCGTATTTCCCGCCAGAAAGCCGGCATATATTACACCGACTGCCATTCCCTCAGGTATGTTGTGCAGCGTTACAGCCAAAACCATCATCGCAGTACGGCTCAAATTACTCTTCGGGCCTTCCGTCTGCTCACTTCCCACATGCAGATGGGGAATCAAGTGGTCAAGCAGAAGCAAAAACAATATACCAATCCAAAAGCCGATAAACGCAGGGAGAAAGGACAGCCTTCCCATACTTTCGGATTGCTCGATAGCAGGAATCAGCAGGCTCCAGATAGACGCTGCAACCATAACACCCGCAGCAAAGCCCGCAAGCGAGCGCTGCACCATATCGCTAAGCGATTTTTTCATAAAGAACACACACGCCGAACCGAGTGTTGTTCCGATAAAAGGTATCAGTATGCCGATAAAAGTCTCCATTACTTCACCATCCTTGTATAAAAAATTTGTTTCTTGTCAACTTAATTATACTACAACGGTAGGAATTATGATAGCTGAAACGAAAATTTCTTTGTGGTTATATCACCTGCTTTTATGCGGCGGAGTTAATACTGCATGTGAAATCAGCAACAGCAACAAACTGCAGGAAGCATATTCGAACTAAAGGACTTAATCAATCCCCCTCATACCAAGCAGCAAGAAATCAATGCGCACCTTTTTTTCCACGATTAACTCGCGCAGATATGTTATACTTTGTTCATCGGTTGAACACCGACACGCTCCTTGAAAACTGTTTTGACAAATATATCGTATAACTCGGTGCACTAAAGGGTTGTCAACCCCTCCGAGAATACCGGAAGCTGTGACCAGGCTGCCTGCGGGATACTGCGGCAGTGAGGTTTCTGTTGCTCCGCGAGGACTGACAGAGAAGCCCAAAAGGCAACACAGAACGGTATGTGCGGATCTTGGTGCCGATTAAAGCACAAAGGATTCTGGCAGCGACAATAGACGCTAGCTCGAAAGGCTAGAAAAATCCGTGAAACCTGCAACAGGGATGCTGCAGCGAACTTAGCGGAAACTCCGAAGCAAGCTGTTGGTAGTGAAGCGGAGAAATCAGTGTATAACAGAATTCTGAGGTAAAAGTAGCTCAATACCAGAGTGTTGCTAGTTCTCGAAACTAGCTGGCTCAATTATCTGAAAGATGGGTGAAATTTGTGGGTAGCCATTCCCGCGGCAGGCAAAAGGGGCAGGAAGCTCAGGGTCGCTCCCGAAGGCTCAGACCTGTCTTCTGCGTGGCTGAATAAATCGGAAACCGTAGATTACGTAAGGCGAAGGTCTATATGATATATTTGTCAAAGCGGTTTGTCAAGTGGGCATAACAAAAGGCAGCTATCAGCAAGCTTCATGCATGTGTAATAGCTGCTTTTTTGTTAGCACGAAAAACTTTAAACAGATTATCATTATACAATGAGCATTTAAATTTAAACGGCTCATTGTATAATGAAATTGCACACCTGAAAAATCGAATAAAAAATAGT
>ERZ791902.1394-NODE-1394-length-11427-cov-30.941787_pt1 | contig 11427 bp, 7 predicted proteins | sample MGYA00510149_ERZ791902 | MGnify/ENA primary metagenome ERZ791902 (study PRJEB30046, sample SAMN00792060) | human gut metagenome | study: EMG produced TPA metagenomics assembly of the A metagenome-wide association study of gut microbiota in type 2...
GAAACACTTGTAAATCGCTCATTTTTAGCTATTCGGCATATTTTAGCAGAATTTGACGGAAAAACACTAACTTTGCAGTAGTTTTAAACAAAAATGACACATTGTTAGATTTATGCAGAACAAAAACTACATACTTCCTGCCGAGTGGCACCGTCAGTCATGTGTGCAACTCACATGGCCTCACGAGGATACCGACTGGCTTCCGTATCTCGACGACATCACCGAAACTTTCGTGCAGATAGCCAAGGCTGTGGCTCATTACGAGCCGCTTGTCATCGCCGCAAAGCATCCAGACGCGGTGCGTGCAGAGCTTGAGGAGAGTCTTTCTGACGAGGAGATGGAGAACGTGCGCATCTACGAGTGCGACAACAACGACACTTGGGCTCGCGACCATGCCTTCATCACGCTCATCCCCACAGCAGAAGGCAGCGGCATTCACATAGAGGGAGCAGCAGGCTCTGCTGCACCAACCGAGCAAACGGTGCGTGACTACGGCAAGAATGCCGTAGCCTCCTGCCGCCTTCTCGACTTCCGTTTCAACGGATGGGGCAAGAAGTTCGCTGCCGACAAGGACAATCTTATCAACCGCACGCTGTTCGGTGATGGTGTGTTCGCTGGCGAGCGTGTCGACTACGACGACTTTGTGCTCGAAGGCGGTTCTATCGAGAGCGACGGACGCGGCACGGTGCTCACCACGAGCGTATGCCTTATGGCGCCCAACCGCAACCAACCCCTGTCGCAGGCAGAGGTGGAGCAGGTGTTGAAGGAGCGACTCTGCGCCCGCAAGATAGTATGGTTCGACCACGGACAGCTCATCGGCGACGACACCGACGGACATATCGACACCATTGTGCGCATTTGTCCTGACAATACGCTACTTTATGTGGGTTGCGACGACGAAAACGACCCGCAGTATGCCGACCTGCACGCTCTTGAGCAGCAACTGAAGGCTGCCACCGACGCCGACGGCAAGCCCTATCGTCTGCTGCGTCTGCCTATGCCCGACGCACTCTACGCCGACGGCGACCGTCTGCCGGCTACATACGCCAACTTCCTCATCATCAACGGCGCTGTCATCGTGCCTACTTACGCACAGGAGGAGAACGACGCTCGTGCTTTGGCTCTCGTGGCTGAGGCTTTTCCCGGTTACGACATCATCGGCATCGACTCGCGCACTATCGTTCGTCAGCACGGATCTATCCATTGCCTCACAATGCAGTATCCTGCCGAGTGTCAGTTGGCGAAATAAACGGTTTGCGCAATGGCTATAGTAGAAATTGATTCGCTTGACTTCCCTGGTGTCGAGCTTTTCTCGAGTCTCACGGAGAAGCAGTTGCGCCACAGCTACGAAAAGGGTAGTGGTGTGTTCATAGTGGAGAGTCCGAAGGTCATCGATCGTGCGTTGATTGAGGGCTACGAGCCCTTAGCTTTGCTTTGCGAGCAACGTCATGTAGTGGGCGATGCGGCAGAGATAATCAGTCGGTGTGGCGATATACCCGTCTATACGGGCAGTCGCGAACTGCTTGCCTCGCTCACCGGCTACGTGCTTACGCGCGGCGTGCTCTGCGCTATGCGTCGTCCTGCGGAGCTAAGCGTCGAGGAGGTGTGCCGCGGTGCGCGCCGTGTGGTGGTCATCGATGGTGTTGTCGACGCTACCAATGTTGGAGCGATGTTCCGCTCGGCTGCCGCTCTTGGCATCGACGCCGTGCTTATGACGCGCACTTCCTGCGACCCGCTCAACCGCCGTGCGGTGAGGGTGTCGATGGGTGCGGTGTTCTCTATCCCATGGACATGGATAGACGGTCCGGTCAGCGACCTGAACCGATATGGCTTCCGCACCGCTGCGATGGCTCTCACCGACAATTCGGTGTCTATCGACGATGCTGCGCTGCTCGCCGAGCCTCGTCTTGCTATCGTCATGGGCAACGAGGGCGACGGACTGCCTGCCGCTACTATCGCTGCCGCCGACTATGTGGTGCGCATACCGATGGCGCGCGGCATCGACTCGCTCAATGTTGCCGCAGCTGCTGCCGTGGCTTTCTGGCAGTTGAGATGAGGCTTTTTAACCGAAAATGGCTAACTTTGCAACAAAATAAATACGTATAAAGATTATGAAACACTTGAAAATAGGATATCTTCAGCAGCACAACGTGGCTGACGTGAAGACAAACATGCAGCGTCTTGCCGACGGCGTGCGCGACCTCGCAAAGCGTGGCGCAGAACTCGTTGTGCTGCAGGAACTGCACAACTCGCTCTACTTCTGTCAGGTGGAGGATGTAGACAACTTCGACCTTGCGGAGCCTATCCCCGGTCCGTCTACCGACTTCTACGGCGCATTGGCACGCGAGTGCAACGTGGTTATCGTCACATCGCTCTTCGAGCGCCGTGCTCCGGGTCTGTATCACAACACGGCTGTCGTCATGGAGCGCGACGGCTCTATCGCTGGCAAGTATCGCAAGATGCATATCCCCGACGACCCTGCCTACTACGAGAAGTTCTACTTCACACCGGGCGACCTCGGCTTCCGTCCGATTCAGACCAGCGTGGGCAAGCTCGGCGTGCTCGTATGCTGGGACCAGTGGTACCCCGAGGCAGCGCGACTGATGGCTCTGCAGGGCGCCGAACTGCTCATATATCCTACAGCGATAGGCTATGCAGCGTCTGACACCGAGGACGAGCAGCAGCGTCAGCGCGAGGCGTGGACAACCGTGCAGCGCGGTCATGCCGTAGCCAATGGTCTCCCCGTAGTGTCGGTCAACCGCGTAGGCTTCGAGCCCGACCCGAGCAAGCAGACTCCTGGCATAGAGTTCTGGGGTTCGTCAATGGTTGTGGGTCCGCAGGGCGAGATGCTCTATCGCTCGGCTCCCGATGCTGAGGACAGCGTGATCGTGGAGGTAGACCTTGCTCACAGCGAGGACGTGCGCCGCTGGTGGCCCTTCCTGCGCGATCGCCGCATCGACATGTACGGCGAGATAACAAAGCGATTTATCGACTAATAATTCTCGATTGCCGTTTTTATCTTCCATATCTTCCAGCTATGGGCGTCATGCAATCGTAATGTGTTGAAGACCAAACATAAACGGATATAAAGATGGCTGGAAGATAGTCCGCAAAACGGGCGTATCTTCCAGCCATCTTCCATCTTTTTCTCGGTATCTACCAGCCCGAGGCTTTATTTTTCCATTTCTTTAAACTCATTATACACAGCCAGACCTTTTACTGTCAGGAGGTATTTCTGACGTGGATGGCGAGGGGAGTCGGGATATAACATACTAACATAGCCTTCATTGATTGCAGGATTCAAATAGAGGCTTATGAAACTTTTTCTCTCTTTAAGTTCTAAGGCTGTAAGCATTTCTTTTACAGACATCTCAACATCTCCGATTGCAAGAATCAGCTTTATTATATGCTGGTTGTTTGTATGCAAATAGTCGAGAACTTGTGGGGTACTTGTGGGGTTTTCTTCCTTTACTTGTGGGGTACTTGTGGGGTCGGCAAAGTTTGGCTGCACCTTCCATTCATCAGTAGCATTGATATGGAGATACCGGTTACGAAGATCCCATTTGTCGCCTAATATCAGATTACGGAAGAAATGTTCAAGATATATAGTTGTATAGTCTATACCCGTACGAGCGTTTTTATAGTTTGCACGAACCAATGCGTTTCTGAAATACCAAGAGTGTTGAGCAAAGAGGTCGTTGTTCACTTTGAAGCCTATTGAACGGAGGTATAATATGGTAAAAACTGCTGTTGTTCGGGTGTTGCCCTCACCAAAAGGATGTATTTGCCATAATCCTGACACAAAGCGTGTGATATGGCGCACCATATCGTCCGATGTGATGCCTTTGTAGCTGAACGCACGCTCCTGAGCTATGTCATAATCGAGCGCTCTTCTTAGATCCTCCCAGTTCAGATAATTCACCGTATCGCCGTCAAGTACCCATTCTCGTTTTGTTATGTCGTAATCGCGCAGCTTTCCTGCGTGTTTAAACACATCCTCAAACACACGTCTGTGTATGGAGATAAACCCATTTGTGCTGAAGTCCAATGCTTTTGAAGACAGAATCTTTGTGATGTTGGCTGAAACTTTATCAGCCTCTTGCATATCATTCTCGCCAGCCTCGCGCAGAGTTTTCGATTGGTAATAACTCTTGATGAGTTTGCGTGCTTCGTCAATGTCTATTTCGCCCTCGATATGCCTGCAAGCAGTAGTTTTCAGATACTCTGAGGTCTGCAAGCCATCTACGGCTTGCAGTCCTATAGCAGTCTGCCATATACTGGCTTTCTCTTTCTTGCTCGGTTCTCCTTGACGAATGTATTCGTCGAAGTCGAGATATGGTTGCTTGCTATTATTGTTCATAATCTAATTCTTTATATCATTTTGGGAGTGTTATACAGGATACAAATGTACATAATTCCGCTGAAAGTAGAGTAAAGAAAGCGGGGAAAATGCGGAGGCTTCACTACAATCGCAGCTTTATTTTATCGGCTGTTCCCCGTTTGTTTTGCGTGTGAGATAAAGGTAGAACACGCTGACAATCAGTGGCACTACGGCAAGCTCCGTGGCGAGCTGAAAGATGCGCTGATAGTCGGCGATGGTGAGCATGAGGCTGGCTAATGCGCCAACGATGACGAACGGCGTGGCGATGAACGTGCGCGCTATGGCGTGGCGCAAAGTGCTGTCTGGCATGTTGCGCGTGAAGCGCACCACCACCTTCTTCACCATGCTAAGAGCGAAGCCCAATGCGGCGTGACCCGCAGCCAGCGCTGCGGCTACGATGCTGAGTGGCACTGCCGTGTTGTAGCTGAGGAAGAGCAGTGCGGCGCCCGGAACGGCGAGCAGTAGGGCTGAGGGCAGTAGCCAACGACGCAGTCCATGGCGGCGTATGGCGTATATGCCGAGAATGTAGCCGACGGTGATGGCGATGATGGCTGCTGTGCCTTGCGCGTAGGCGAACTCCTGCGGCGACATGCCAAGTCCGTCGTTGTGTGGCTTGGCTATGACGAAGAGTGGGGCGGTGAGGGCGAGCAGCGTTTCGGGCAGAAGGAAGAGCGGCAGAAACATCAGTGTGGCGATGTCGTCCTTGCGCTGCAGCATACGGCGCATAGTCTCTCTGAACTCGCCGCGATGCAGACCCATCGTAGGCTTCGGCTTGGCGTATCCGTGCGGTCCGCCGGGCAGGAAGAGGGTGTGCCAGAGCCACAGAAACAGTTCCACGCCTGCCATCACGTAGAACACAAAGCTCCACGAGTAGCGTATGTTGCGTGTCACTACTTCCATATTGCCGCCCACCATCGCCATTACTCCGCAGCCGAAGAGGAGGGCCATAGTCAAAAATCCGCAGGATTTTTGACTATGGAATGTTGTTGTGTTGTTGTGTTGAGGTGTTGAGGTGTTGAGGTGTTGAGGTGTTGAAGTTGAGGTGTTGAGATGTTGAGATGTTGATGTTGAGGTGTTGAGGTGTTGAGGTGTTGAGGTGTTGAGATGTTGAGATGTTGTGCTTGGTTGGTGCACTTGAGACAAGTGCACCCCCTGGGGCGTGTCGATATAGAAGCGGTGCAGGGCGATGTTGTAGAACAGAGCTGAGCAGACGAAGAACGGCATGAAGCATGCCGTGCCCAGCAGCCAGTAGCTCGTATGGAGCGTGAAGGCTACGGCGGCGAGTGAGAGAGCGGAGATGAACTGTGTGGAGAGAATCCATACCTTTGTGGTGCCCCAGAAGTGGGTGACTATCATCTCGAACAGCGGGCGCAGCAGCACGGGCAGACATAGCAAGGCGATGGCAAGCGCTGTGTCGGGGGTGTCAAGTCCCATGCGGCGCAGCATCACCATCGTCAGAACAAGCATAGACACAGCCAATCCGTCACCGAACATCAGCGACGGAAACCACAGGCAGCGGGTCTTTGCACCTCTGCGGTGTGGGCGGTAGGTTGTTTTCTTTTGCTTGTCTGTCATTATTTTTTCTTTCCGAACTCGGGGTCAATCTTCAGGAACGCCGTCACGAGGAACGTGATCAGGCAGCACGCCATCACGAAGATGAAGAACATCTTGTAGCCCATGATGTCCTTAACGTAGCCCGACACCATGCCCGGCAGCATCAGTCCGAGGTAGGAGATGCCGGTGCATATAGAATAATGTGAGGTGCGGAACTTGCCCTGACTGTAGTAAAGCATGTAGAGCGTCAATACGGTGAAGCCCAAGCCATAGCCGAACTGCTCTACGAAGAGGCACGACGATACGACCCATAGATTAGAGTCGAGTGTGTAGCTGAGGTATATGTACACTACGTCGGGCAGTGTGATGGCGCATACGAGCGGCCACAGCCAGCGCTTCATGCCGTCGCGACTGACGAGCACGCCGCCGAGTATTCCGCCCAAGAGCAGTCCGATGAGTCCTACCGTGCCCTGCGCCAGTCCGTACTCCTCGGGTGTCAGAGCCATTCCGCCTTCGGCTGTAGGTCGCATAAGGAACGTCTTTGTCATCGTGTTCAGCAGAGCTTCCGGAAAGCGGTAGAACAGCAGGAATAGCATCACGAATACCGTCTCCTTTGTGCCGAACTTGCAGAAGAATGTGGCGAGCATCGTTTTCAGTTCGCTTGCCACCTCTCCAACGCTCTTCTCCGAACTGACATCATCGGCAGGACGCGGCATCATCTTGCAGTGGTAGAGCCAAATGCCGATGAAGAGCGCCGCGAGCGCGTAGAATATGAGCGTCCAGGTGTAGACCACAGGCATCTGCAACTGATGCTCGAGGAAGCCGGCGAGCGACACGAGCGCGCCGTTCACGAAGATGACGGCGAGTCGATAGAACGTATTGCGCAGTCCGACGTACTTCGCCTGGTTGTGCTCGTCAAGCTCTATCATGTAGAAGCCGTCGGCAGAGATGTCGTGCGTGGCACTGGCGAACGCCATTGCGAAGAGGAAGAACATCGTACCCTGAAACCAGAACGACGTAGGCAGCGTGAAGGCGATGCCAGCCAGCGCACTGCCCATGAGCAGCTGCATCGTGAGCACCCACCAGCGTTTTGTCTTCAGCAGGTCGATGAACGGACTCCATAGCGGCTTCACCACCCAAGGCAGAGCCAGCCAGCCCGTATAGAGTCCCACCTCAGCATCGCTCAGTCCCATCTGCATCAGCATGACTACCGACAGGGCTGTGACGACAACGTTTGGCAGGCCTTCTGCGAAATATAGTGTGGGGATCCATGCCCACGGATTGGTCTTTTTCAATTATTAATTTTTAATTTTTAATTATTAATTATTGCCTTTGGCAGTTTTGAGTTTTGAGTTATGAAATGTTGTTTTGTTGAGGTGTTGTTATGTTGAGATATGTACTAATGTCACCATCTCAACACCACACCACCTCAACATCCTTTCACCACTTCACCATTACTTATATATCCTCTTTATCTCCGCTCCGCGATAGTAGTGCAGCAGGATTTGGTCGTAGTTATATCCCTTGGCACCCATTACTGCAGCACCAATCTGGCAGAGTCCCACGCCGTGTCCCCAGCCTGCACCCGTGAGTCGGAATGTCTGCGGCACGCCGTCCTTTACGTCCTCCTTGTCAACCACGAACGCGCTGCTGTAGAGATGCGTATCGCTCAGCGTACGGCGTATCTCCAGTTCCTTACCGATAGTGAAGGTGCGCTCCGAGCCCACAATCTTCAAGCGGCAGATGCGTCCGCTGCTGCCACGCTCCACCGGCACGAGGTCGAGAATGTCGCCGAACTCCATCTTCAGACGCTCTGTGATGAGGCTCTTCAGCTCCTCCTGCGTGTATGTGACGTGCCAGCGATAGAAGTCGGTCGTCTCCTGGTCGTAGTCGTTGAGCACTTCCGAGAGTATCTTCTTGTTGTCGGTGTTGCAGAACGACTCCGGCGCTGTACGAATCCAGCGTTCGGCATTCTCCTCTACGGTCAGGTCGGGCAGTTCTGCGGCTGCGGCGTTGTTGCATCCGCAAGAGCTTGCGTCAGCCACGTCGCGTATCGCCGCAAGATACGGTTTCTTCACGTTCTCCCAGCAATACTGGAACTCCTCCGTCGCGCCGCCGCAGCACTTGCTGAAGCGTGCGTCGCATATCTCGTCGTTGTCCATCAGTATCTGTCCGCGTGTGGCGTGTATAGCCTCCGCCACATGCTTGCTCGTAGCCTTTGTGATGCCCTGATAGCGCTGGCAGTGGTCGTCGGCGCATACGTCGAAGATGGTGTGGTCTTCGCGGTCGTACCACTTTATCAGCTCGTCGTCCTTGCGTATGAACGAGAAGAAGCCGCTGCCTCCGGCGCCCGTCTGCTGCTTGTGGCGCTGTTCAATCTGCGCAAGCAGCCAGCTGCGCGAGATGACGGCGTGCGCCTTGAGCAGTTCGAGGCTCGATGTGGCGCTCATCTCGCTTGAGATGACGCTCTCCAGATACGACTCCACGGGCAGTTCGTTGATGGCGCAGACGCGGTCTGAGTCTACCACGAGTCGCAGCGTGCCCAGGAAGGTCTGCGTCTCCTGACGCTCCCAGTGGAAGTTGACGCCGATTGTGACGTCGTGCAGCGAGAACGAGGTGTCGTTCTGCTGCGGATGGAAAGTAAGCTCGCGATACTGGTTGCCGTTCCACAGGATGCCGCCCTCATGGAACTCAACCACCTGCTCGCCCTCAATCAGGTTGCCCTTAGCCATGTACGGCTTGTTGAGCGAGAAAGATATCTTCGCGCCGCTCACGATGCCTACCGATACGTTCGGCTGCTTGCCTGCGAAGTGGGTGTTAGAAGCGAGGTTGCCCGCAGCAAGTGTGCGCAGCTTCTCGGCTGTCTCGTTGAACGTAGCCGTGTCCATGCCGCACTCCTTCAAGATAGCTACGGCTTCGTCTGCGCTGAGCGTGTTGAAGTCTTCGCTACGCGGTGTGACGATGAAGCCCGCCATGTCGAGCGAACCCGGACTGACGAGGCGCTTCTGCTCACCGTCGGCGAAGTAGCAGTCGGGACGATGCTTCGTGCGTGGTATCACCACCACCTGATAGTCGTCGCCGTCGCGCCATGCTATGATGTTCATCATCGGCTCGGTATCGCCGCCGTGCATCGGCAGCGCCGAATAGAGCTTGCGGAAGAGCTGTTCGCCCGTGTGCTGGTCGGTGGTGCGTATAGAGAATACGGGCACGGCGAAGCCGCGTACGGCTGTTATCGCGCCACGCTCGTCGTTCTTTATGATCACTTCGGTGTCGCGGCTCAGTCGGGGCCAGTTGGTCTGCAGCGGCAGCATGCCCGAACATACAGCCTGGAAGTGCATGTGGTCGGGAGCCGACGCGCCGCACTTCGGTCCGTTATAGAACACCGTCAGCGTCGGATAAGCGTTGAGCAGTCGGTAAATCTCGCCATAGTTCATGCCGATGCTCTGCGGACGGTGCGTGCGCAGCGGAATGGTGAAGTGTTGCGGCATGATAGGGAAGGGGTTGACGAGCAGTGTGAAGTTCTTGTCCACCTGCTTCTGCATCTGCTCCTTCGGTCGGTTCTGCTCGCAGAGGAAGCAGGGACGCTCGGCGATGGTCTTGCGGTCGATGTTCGCGCCCGTAGAGACGATGCGTGCGGGGTTGAACTGTAGCTTGAGCGTAATCTCGCCGCACGACAACTCGCGCGTCTTCACGTTGCGCAGGTCGTGGAAGTGCTGTCTGGCATCCTCCCACACCTCCAGCTGGCGGTTGAAGAAGCGCTGCAGCGAACTGTCGGCTGAGGCGTCTGCGGTGCCTTCGGAGAGTTGCTGGCGCGCCGCAATCTCCAGTGTGCGCAGGCGGTCCTTATACAGGTTGTTGGCGTTCTGGCGCTCTATGCTGAGGGCGGCGTCGCTGTTGCCGTCCCAGCGGCGGCACAGATAAAGCTCGTCGAAGATTCTGCCGATGCGGTACTTGCGACTGAAGGCGAGTCCGAGAGCGTAGTCTTCGCCGTACGAAGTGTTCGGGAACTGAATCTGTCGCAGGATAGGCGTGAAGAAAGCGCGCGGCGCGCCGAGTCCGTTTATGCGCAGCGCGTTGTTAGGTCCGTTCTGGTCGGTCCACTCCTTGTGGTCGATAAGTCCCGGCGGGAGTGTCTCGAGCTGGAAGTTGCACATGCGGTAGGAGCCCACAATCATCGCAGCCCCCTGCTTGTGAAACTCGTCGACGATGCGTTGCAGCGTCTGCGGCGACGAGTAGAGGTCGTCGCTGTCGAGCTGCACGGCGAAGCGTCCGCAGCGTGCGTCGTCGACAGCGACGTTCCAGCAACCGCCGATGCCGAGGTCGGTGCGCTCGGGTATGATATGTATGAGGCGCTTGTCCTCGGCAGCAGCCGCTTCGAGGATGTCAGAAGTGCCGTCGGTGGAGTGGTTGTCCACCACTATTACGTTATATTTGAATGTAGTCTTCTGCGCAAGAGCCGATCCGACAGCGTCGGCGATGGTCTTGGCGCGGTTGAAAACAGGTATAATCACCGAAGCCTCGTACGTGAAGTCCTGCTCGCTGTAGTCGGGCTTCATATACTTCGACGTGTCTACCGTAGCGCCAATCTTGTCGAGGTGCTTCGTAGCCGCCTGTTCCATCTCTATCTGCACCTCGCGGTTGCGCGGGTTGACGTAGTCGAACTGGCGCTCGCCGCTCTTGCGCGAGTCGGTCTCCACCTGCGTGTACAGATACTCGTTAAGATGGAAAATCTGCGACTTGCGGCTTATGTACAGGCGCAAGTCGTAGAAGCCCGCCCACTTGTAGTCGGCGAGATGCTGCTTTGCTGCGTACTCGTGCAGCAGCGATGCGCGTATGAGCACGAGCTGTCCGAAGTCGAAGTCGTCGCGTATGCTGCCCGTCTGATAGTCGATGGTAGGATGTTTCTCCTGCACGCCGTCCTTTTGTATGTAGCAGTCGGCGTACACCATGCCCGCATTGCTGTCGGTAGCCACGCGCAGCAGTCGGTCGAGCGCATGCAGTCCGAGGCTCACCGGCGTGTGCTTCAGGCTCAGCAGCACGTATTCGGCGTCGGTATGCTCCTCGATGGTGAGCAGCGTCTTTGTCGACGTCAGTCCGTCTATGGTTATCACGGTGCAGTCGCTGATGCTGTCCGAGTCGCCGCACGCGCAGATGTCGCTTGCGTCGCTCACGAGCAGGTTTATATGCTGTGTAGTCTTGCTTTGGCTCAGCGTCTGCAGCGAGTCGGCAATCTCGGCTACATCGTTGCATGGCAGAAAGCAATCAATTTTCTCTCTCATTGTTGTTTATAGTGTTTCAGGTTAATATGTGCGCTTCCACGCAAAATCTATATGCAAAAGTAATGTTTTTTATCTGAAAAACGGAGTAAAAACGGCTTAATTTATGCGTTTGTAGTCAAATGATTTTGGCGTTTGGATTATTTGCAGTAATTTTATACATCAATGGTTCGTTAAAATTTGAGATAACGGCTAAGCGGCTTTACGCTGCCAGCC
>ERZ791902.1404-NODE-1404-length-11378-cov-69.678265_pt1 | contig 11378 bp, 9 predicted proteins | sample MGYA00510149_ERZ791902 | MGnify/ENA primary metagenome ERZ791902 (study PRJEB30046, sample SAMN00792060) | human gut metagenome | study: EMG produced TPA metagenomics assembly of the A metagenome-wide association study of gut microbiota in type 2...
GTCCCCGCGTCGGCATTGCCAAGTTGGGGGTCGATACCCCAACTTGGCAATAAGAAAATGTATTGTATTTGCTTGTCAAGGCATCGAGCCTTGATAAGCAAATGCCGACGCGGGGACGCGTCGCCCCCAGGTGAGGACGCGCTGCCTGCTGGTGAGGACGCGCTCCTTACGCGCGCGTACGTACGCGTACATAATATTTACCTTGAGACGTTTTTTGTTCCATGTTTCATTTTCATAACACAATGCATTGATAATCAATACTTTCAAGAGATGAAACATTGGCATTCTATGTTTCATTTTTGATTTCAATGTTTCAGTGGTGTTTCTTCCATTTGGGTTTGATTTCTCTCCCATTGAGGTTTTTAATCGCTCCCATTGGGGTTTTAAATCGCTCCCATTGTGTTTTTTGGGAAAGGGGTGTGGTAAATAAAAAATGAAACATTGAAACATTGAAACCAAAAATGAAACATTGAATGCCAACGTTTCATCTCTTGAAACGTTTGATTTTCAATGAGTTGAAACATAAAAATGAAACATGAAAGGAAAAACGTCGGTGGTAAAAATATGTAAGAGATTTTGGAAGAAAATACCGGTATTTGAGTATTGTAGAAGAGTAATCCATTTCGTACCAATATACTAATTAACTCCTTAACGTTATAAGCCACCATTTTTTTCGTTAAATATTTCGTTGATGATACGTTAATGTTCAGGCGTGTTCGTATATTTGCGTAAATAACTCCTCCCTATGGCAAAAAAGACGAACGAAACACTTTCAAGATTAGCACTGCGGCTCTCCTCAAGTGGAGAAGCCAATGCCACCTTCCTCTTACAACAAGCTGAAGGACGTATGCGATTACGCACGAAAGTACCCTCTTGGGCCGCTATTGACGAACTACACTACCCCCACCGCTTGGCCTTGGAGCAGTGTTCAGGCGAAGAGGCTGCACGCTATAAGGCCACTGTGGCAAGCCGACTGCTCTCTGCTGATGAACGCCACACATTGGTCGACCTCACGGGCGGACTGGGCGTAGACTTCTCATTTATCGCGCCATTGTTTAAAAAGAACGTCTACGTAGAACGCCAAGCCGAACTTTGCGACCTCGCTCGCCACAATTTACCATTATTGGGACTTCCCGAAGCACAAGTGGTATGCGCTGATGGGGTGGACTACTTACAAAACGAGCTAAACGACGACGAGGCGAGTCTCCTCTTCCTCGACCCCGCTCGACGCGATACGGCAGGACGCAAGACGGTACTTATAGAGGACTGCCAACCTGACGTTTGTGTCCTACGCGACACCTTATTACAACGCGCCCGCGTGGTAATGATAAAACTTTCACCCATGCTCGACATTGCAGCAGCCGTACGTTCGCTTCAGTGTGTGGCGGAGGTACACGTAGTAGCTACAGGAGGCGAATGTAAGGACTTACTCTTGATACTCACGCGTGAGGCCTTACAGCAGGGCGGCACTACACCCACGCTTTATGCCCACGAGGGCGAAGAACGCAACTTCCGTTTTACCCTTGAGGAAGAGACTTCCGCCACACCCCCCTATGCTACGCAGTTGGGACAATACCTTTACGAGCCAGGAGCTGCCGTGCTGAAAGCAGGCGCTTTTAAGAGCATCGCTACCCACTACGGCCTACAAAAACTTCACCCTAATACGCACCTTTATACTGCTGACAACTACATAGCAGCCTTTCCAGGTCGTTCCTTCCACATCGTACAAGTGCTCACCTTTAGCAAGGCCGACCTTAAGACGCTGCGCACCTCATGGCCAAAAGCGAACCTCAGCGTGCGCAACTTTCCCGCTACGGTCGATGCTTTGCGCAAAAAATTAAAAATAAAAGACGGAGGACAAACATTTCTTTTCGCCACCACAATGGCTGATAATCAACACTTTATCATCATCTGCGAGAAAGCGGACGAAAAAAAATAATAAAAAAGTTACACCCCGTGTGTAACTTTTTTCGATTTCACCCGTCTACCATACAGAGTGCCAATAAATGAAGCAAATAGATTTTCGACAAGACCTGCTCCCACTAAAGGACAAAATATACCGCGTCGGGTTACGCATCACCTGCAATCCCCAAGAGGCGGAAGACCTCACGCAGGACACGCTTATCAAGGCGTGGAACCGGCGCGACGAGCTATTTCTTGTTGAGAATATAGAAGCCTTCTGCATCACCATTTGCCGCAACTTGGCGCTCGACCGCATCGCTCGAAGCGAACAGGCGAACCAATCGCTCGAAGGAAATCAGATTGATAGCATTGACGCAAGTCGATCACCCGAAGAGCAACTCATTCACGACGACCGCCTACAGCGCGTTCACCAGCTCTTCAACGCACTGCCCGAACGAATGCGTACCGCCCTTCAACTGCGCGACATCGAAGGTATGAGCTACGCCGAAGCCGCCAAAGCAATGGATTTGAGTGAGGACCTCTTCAAAGTCACCCTCCACCGCGCACGAAAGGCGATCAAGACACAATACGAAAAAATAGAGAATTATGGACTATAAATATATCGAACAACTCATCGAACGCTACTGGGAGTGTGAAACCTCTCAGCAAGAGGAGGACATTCTGCGTGCCTTCTTCGCGCAGGACGATGTGCCTGCTTCGTTGGCACGCTACAAGAGCCTGTTCGTATATGAGCAGCAACAAAAGGAGCAAACGCTTCTTGACGACTCCTTCGACCAACGCGTGCTCGCTGCCATAGGCCAAACGCAAACGACGGCTGAGCCAGCTCACATCGTAGCAGCACAACGCATCGGACTCACACGCCGCTTACGTCCGCTTTACCGCGCTGCCGCTGCCGTGGCTATCATCACACTCTTGGGCACCGCTGCTCAACACTCGTTCACCTCGCCACGCAACACTACGGGTTGGGACTACAACCAATCGGCCTACAAAGACTCTTACCAAGACCCTCAGAAAGCCTATGAGGCCAGTATGAAGACGCTACAACTCTTCAAAGAGGGCGCACAAACAGCCGTTAACGATTCAGCGCATCGCGACGATAGCCACATTAAGGCAACTCACTAACGTAACCTATGACACGCAAATTACTTTTGCTCTTCGTGTTGCTCATCAGTGCCGTAAGCCTTTGTCGGGCACAACGCGAGCAGGACTTTGCCTCGCGCTACATGTCACTCTATGCGAAGGGCACTTCACTCGAATGTACCACTGTTTCACCCTTGATGCTCGAACGTATGATGCAGCTGCCTGACGTCGAAGGCAATGACCATACGCGCCAAGTGCTCTCGCAGCTCAAGTCGATACGCATGGTGTACAACACGGCTGAACACGAGACAAACCAATTATACGCCAAAGCGCTTAAACTCGCTCAGCGCAACACGGCACGCTATAAGTCGTATGCTCAACGACAGAGTAAGCGACTCTATGTGCGCCGACGCGGAAAGTTCATCGTTGAGATGGTACTCTTCATGAAACATGATCACCACCTTCGACTTATCAACCTTACGGGCAACATGACCGATGACTTTCTTCACCAGCTCTTTAGTCTCTGAGCTCTCCTCCGAAACAATCAAACACCCAATAAAACAATCGATCTTTTAACTTCTAAAAGTAAAAAATCTCACCGCCCCGCTTACGTAGGGCAGCCACTTTAAAACACCGCTCTTTTAAAACACCGCTCTTACTTTTTAAAACAAAACAATCAAACCTTTTACACGCTGAAAACAATTACTTACAGGAATGGTTTCAGTTCTCTCAACCCAAGCCTCGCGCCGCACTAACTTGCACCGCACGGCTAACAAGATAAAACAGGGAAGCAAAAGCTCACACACGCTCGTGAGTACTGCTTCCCTTTATCTTTTTTAAGGCTGAGTTGTACGTCCTCACCGTCCTCACTTGGGGGCGACGCGTCCCCGCGTCGGCATTGCCTACTGGGGCTCGATGCCCCAGTAGGCAATACTTGATTCATGTATTTATTAGTCAAGGCATCGAGCCTTGACTAACAAATGCCGACGCGGGGACGCGTCGCCCCCAGGTGAGGACGCATTGCACTTAGGTTAGGACGCGTCGCCCCCAGGTGAGGACGCGTTCATTCCTGTCTCTTCGATAAATTGCAGTTTTTAGGCCATTAACTTTGCGTTTTTATGCGTTTGCACTAACTTTGCCGTGAAAAGTTACAAATCAATGCGCACCACACGCAGTATACTATATATTATAGGAGTGCTCGTCATCACTACGGTGGCGAGCCTAAAGGCGTTTGCGCAACAAGACCCGTCCCTATCTCACTACTGGCTGATCGAACCGCAGTTCAATCCAGCCACGGTGGGACGCTCACCACAACTCAGCATTACGGCTGCCATGCAAACGCACGCTATGGGCTACGAAGACGGTGGTAGCACGATGTATGCAGGAGCCGATATGGCCTTTCAATTGGGCAAGACGCGCCATGGCGTGGGAGCTATCTTCCAAAACGACGCAATTGGCCTCTTCTCGCACCAACGCTTCACACTGCAATATGCATATCACTTTAAGCTATGGGGGGGAACCTTCAGTATAGGTGCCGAGGCTGATATGCTGAACGAGACATTAAAAGGTTCAAAGGCCGACTTGGGCGATGCCAACGATCCAGCTTTCCCCACGACCGACATCTCTGGGTCAAAGTTTGATGCCTCGGTAGGCCTTTATTATGCCCACCGTCGTTGGAGTGTGGGTGTAGCCATGCAACACATCACAGCTCCTACCGTCAGTTTGGGCGAAACGAACGAATATCGTGTAAAATCTTTATATAATTTGACGGGTGCATACAATATTCCGCTCCGTCATACGTTTTATACTATAACGCCCTCTGCACTCTTGCGCTACGACGGTTCAGCCTTCCGCGCTGACATCACACTGCGTGCGCAGTATGCACACGAGAAGCGACAACTTTACTTTGGCTTAGGCTACAGTCCGCAACACTCCGTGACAGGGTTCGTAGGCGGCCGTTTCCACGGCATTGACCTCGGCTATTCTTACGAGGCCAACACCTCGGGCATGGGACTTGGCGCTGGCCAACACGAAATCACCCTCGGCTACCGACTCGACCTCAACCTCACCAAACGTGGAAAGAACGTTCATCGGAGCGTGAGATGGCTATAGTCCAATGCTTTGTCAATGTGCAAATGTGAGAATGTGCAAATGCTTGGTTAATGTGCAAATGTGAGAATGTGCAAATGTGCAAATTGTCGCCTTTGTATCATTGAGTTTTCACATTCTATCATTAGGCACATTGCAAAAAAACGCAGCAAGTAAATGCGACCATTTGCACATTTGCACATTTGCACATTAACCACGCATTTGCACATTAACCACGCATTTGCACATTAACCACGCATTTGCACATTAGCATATTAGCACATTAGCATATTAGCACATTAACTGAATGAAACATACCATTATATACATATTAGCAACGCTGGCCACATGCGGACTATTAGGTTCGTGTATGGGGAGCAATAAGGCCATGATGAGCGGCGGCGAAGTGACTGGCGCTCGCGCAGCCTCGTTTACCGAACCTACGCCCTATGGCATGGTAGAGATAAAGCGCGGTTTCCTTAAAGTAGGCCTTGAACAGAATGACTCGCTTTGGGGCACCGTGACACCGCAGAAGGAAATATCTGTGGACGGATTTTGGATGGACCAAAGCGAAGTGACGAACGCCATGTACCGCCAGTTCGTGGAATGGGTACGCGATTCAATCATTCGCGAACGCTTGGCCGACCCTCAATACGGTGGCGACGAGACATATAAGATTGAAGTGGACAGAAACGGTGACCCCGTTACGCCTCACCTCAATTGGAGTAAACCCTTGCCTCGCAAACCGACTGAGGACCAAGAGCGCGCTATCAATAGTGTGTACTACACGCACCCCATTGACGGCACCCGAATGATCGACACAAAGCAGCTCAACTATCGTTACGAGATATTCGACTACGAGAAGGCTGCCTTGCGTAAGTATCGCCTCGACCCCAAAGAGCGTTCACTCAATACCGACCGTCCCATCGACCCCGATGAAGTGGTCATGATATCGAAAGATACGGCTTACATCGACGATAACGGTGAGATTGTGCGTCAGACCATCGAACGTCCTTTGTCAAGCCTTTACGACTTCTTGAACACGTACATCGTGCCCGTCTATCCTGACACAACGGTGTGGGTAAATGACTTTACGAATGCTAACAACGAGCAGTACATGAAGCTCTACTTCTCGTCAGCCAACTATAATGACTACCCCGTAGTGGGCGTAACGTGGGAACAGGCCCAGGCCTTCTGCGCTTGGCGTACCAACTACCTGCTCAAGGGGCTTGGCGCACAGGCGCGCTACATTCAACGCTATCGCCTACCGACTGAGATAGAGTGGGAATACGCGGCCCGTGGCAAGGAAGGCAACCCTTATCCTTGGGAAGGCATCGAGGCGAAGAGCAAAGAGGGCTGTTTCTATGCCAACTTTAAGCCTGACCGCGGCAACTATACGGACGACGGCAACCTTATCACCTCACGCGTAGGCATCTATGGTGCCAACTCTAACGGACTCTTCGACATGGCGGGCAACGTGGCTGAGTGGACCAGTACGGTCTACACCGAAGCTGGCGTTGACGCAATGGCCGACCTCAACCCGCAACTCTCGTACAACGCGGCCTTGGAAGACCCCTACGTATTGAAGCGCAAGAGCGTGCGTGGCGGTTCGTGGAAGGACCCTATGTCGTACATTCGTTCGGCTTGGCGCACGTGGGAATATCAGAACCAACCCCGTTCGTTCATCGGTTTCCGCTGCGTTCGCTCTAAGGCTAACACAGTGAGCGCTACGAGCAACGGAAAGAAGAAGAAATGAATTCTTTAATAGTTAACGACTTTTTGGGTTAACGAGTTGACGAGTTAACGAGTTTTTGGGTTAACGAGTTGACGAGTTAACGAGTTAACAAGGAAGTTACCTTTTACCTGTCAACTAAAAAAGACAAACTCACTCGTTAACTTGTCAACAAAAAAAGGAAAGGAAATGAGCAAAATAAATATAGTCGTCCGCTTGCAACATTGGATGGACAGTGTGCCAGGACAAACGTTTTTGAATTACGCCTATTCATGGGGTGCCTCAATCGTAATTTTGGGTGCCCTGTTCAAATTGACCCACTTGCCGGGCGGCAACTTTATGTTGTTCATTGGTATGGGTACGGAGGTTGTCGTGTTCTTCCTCTCGGCCTTCGATCGTCCCTTCGACAAAGAAGAGATTGGCAAAGAATTGCCTCATGACGTTGAGACAGACGAACAGATAGCCGAACGTCTCGGACTCAACGACGATGATGATGAGGAGGAAGAAGAAGAGGAGAACATCGTTGAAAACGCGCAACCTGCACCAAGCACAACGAGCACAACGAGCACACAACCTGCGCCACAAATGCAAAGCGCTCCTGCTCAGCCTACCATTATCATTGGCACAGCAGTTAGTGGACAGGCCTCTGATATGCGTAGCGAAGCAGCAGCAGCAGCCCCCAATGCTACCACGACTGCTCCACAGCAGCCCTCAGCCGCAGCCCCCACAGAACAGGCTACAAGCCAACGCAGCGAAACTGAAGCCGCACAAGCTGCCATTGCCGCTGCTACGCCAGCTGGTGCCGTGCCATTCGATGCGGAGGCCAAGCGTTTGGCCGAAATCATACGTTTGGCCAATGACGAGTTGTTACGTCGCGCACAGGCTGCCCTCTCACCCGAAATGGAGGAAGCTACACAAGAGTACATTGCGAAGCTCCGCACCTTGGCCGAAACCTTCCAGAAGGTGGACGAACAGAGCGCTCGTTTGGCGCACGATAGCGAGGAGATGGCGAACCTCAACCGCACTCTCACGGCTATTAACAAGACCTACGACCTCCACTTCCAAAGCATCAGCAAGCAAGTGGGCGTTATTGAACAAATCAATGACGAGACACGCCAGTTGGCCAAACGCATTGAAGAGCTCAATGCCGTCTATGGCCGCATGATTGATGCACTGAAGAAAACAAGCGGACAGTGATTTAATGTGAGAATGCGTGGTTAATGTGCAAATGCTTGGTTAATATGCAAATGTGAGAATGTGCAAATGTGCAAATTGTCGCCTTTGCATAACTGAGCATTTGCAACAAAAAGCACTTGCACGCAATGAAGCGCTGCAATTTAAAGCGACCATTTGCACATTTGCACATTCGCACATTGACCACGCATTTGCACATTCGCACATTAACTTAAACGCAGCAAATAAAGGCGACCATTTGCACATTTGCACATTTGCACATTTGCACATTATCATAGACAGCTATGTCAGTAAAAAAACGACCCGTATCTCCCCGCCAAAAGATGATCAACTTGATGTACATCGTGTTGATGGCTATGTTGGCGCTAAACGTTTCGAGTGATGTGTTGAAAGGCTTCTCGCTGATAGGCGATAGCCTCAAGCGCACCACAGGCAACGCGATGAAGGAGAATGCGGCACTCTATGCCGACTTTGAGTCGGCCTATAAGTCTAATCCTACGAAGGTAAAGCCGTGGTACGACAAGGCCATGGAAGTGAAGCGCATGAGCGACTCTCTCTATACCCTTGCTGGCGACCTGCGCCTTGCCATTGCTCGCGAGGCAGACGGCAAGGATGCCGACCCCGACAACCTGCAAAATAAGGAAGACCTCGAAGGCTCTAACCGCATTATGTTAGCCCCAGCTCGTGGCAAGGGTAAGCAACTCTACGATGCGATAAACAACTTCCGTACACGTATTCTCGCGCTCGTAACCGACCCACGCCAACGTGCTATCATTGCTTCCAACCTCAGCACCGACGTGCCCAAGAGTGAAGACAATGTGGGCAAGAATTGGCAACAGTATATGTTTGAGGAGATGCCCTCTATCGCAGCCGTGACGATGTTGGCCAAACTGCAGAGCGACGTGCGCAAGGCTGAGAATGAAGTCATTCACGATCTCTTGGCCAATATCGACGTAAAGGACATTCGCGTTAATCAGATTAATGCCTACGTTTCGGCCGAAGCTACCACGCTCTACCCTGGCGACCAATTCCGCTCGAAGATATTTATGGCAGCGGTCGATACCACCCAACGTCCTGAAATCTACGTCAACGGCCGACGCATCAGTGCCGACGGTTCGTATAACTTCACCGTGGGCGGACCTGGTCAGTACTCCTTCTCAGGCTACATCTTAATGCCCAACGCTGCGGGCGACATGATACGTCGTGAGTTTACGCAACGTTACAACGTTATCGCTCCTCCTACGGGCGCTACCGTAGCAGCCGACCTCATGAACGTACTCTATGCTGGCTTCAACAACCCCATCAGCGTAACGGCCGCAGGCGGCAACGCGGGGGTTCACCTTACCATGACAGGCGGTACGCTTACTCAGACAGGACCGGGCAAATATACAGCACGCCCCTCGAAAGTGGGCGAGAACGTTACCTTCACCGTGAGTGGCACCGTAAACGGCAAACCGCAGAACATGGGTTCGTTCACCTTCCAAGTACGCAAGTTGCCCGATCCAACGGCCTTTATCCGAGTAGGCACCGACCGCTTCCGCGGTGGCCGCATCGCCAAGGGCACTATCATTGGTACTGCTGGCCTGGGCGCTGCCATTGACGACGGACTGCTCAACATTCCGTTCAAGGTATTGAGTTTCGAGACCGTCTTTGCCGACCGCATGGGCAACTTCCGTCCTGAACCCTCAGCAGGAGCCAACTTTACCGAAAACCAACGCAACCTCATGCGCGAGCTACGTCGTGGTCAGCGCTTCTACATATCGAAAGTGCGCGCCATCGGTCCCGACGGCATCACGCGCAACCTGAATGGTAGCCTTGAGGTGATTGTGAACTAACATTAATGTGCAAATGCTTGGTTAATGTGCAAATGTGAGAATGTGCAAATGTGCAAATTGTCGCCTTTGTATAACTGAGCATTTGCAACGAAAAGCATTTGCAAGCAATAAAGCGCAGCAAATTAAAGCGACCATTCGCACATTTGCACATTCGCACATTCGCACATTTGCACATTGACCACGCATTTGCACATTGACCACGCATTAGCACATTAGCATATTGACCCCAATTAAATATGAAACGTATCCTTCTACTCCTTATATTGGCCACGGGCTGCCTCGCTGAGAGTCATGCCCAACCACCTCGTCGCCGTGCCGAACAGCAGCAAAAACAAGAGCAACAGCTCAATGCGCCACAAGGCTCGTCTTACCGCGAGTTTCCTACGGCACAGAACATGCCCTCCGATGCTGCATGGCGGCGCGACCTCTATCGCACCATCGACCTCACCAAAGAGGCCAATGCCGTGCTCTACTACCCCACTACGCCACAAGACGGACGCGAAAATCTCTTCACTTACCTCTTCAAACTCCTCTTGCGCAAGCAAATCAAGGCTTATGACTATAAGCTCGATGGCAACGAGAACTTCTCGGCAAAGAATGAGGTGACGGCTAAGCAACTCATGGATCGTTATCACATCTTCTACGAGTCGAAGGGTGACAAAGTGCGCGTCAATGATGCCGACATACCCTCTGACGAAGTGAAGGCTTACTTTATTAAAGAGAGTACCTACTACGACCAACACACCGCGACCTTCCGTAGCCAAGTGACAGCTATCTGCCCCGTGCTCAAGCGTGGCGATGCTGACTTTGGTGGCGAACTGGCGCAGTACCCAATGTTTTGGGTAAAGATGTCTGACATTGCGCCTTACCTTGGCAAACTCATGCTCATGGGTTCGTCGCTCAACAACGCAGCTATGATGTCGGCCGACGACTTCTTCACCATGAAGTGTTACCAAGGCGACATCTATAAGTCGGTCAACTTGCAAGACCGCCTTCTCTCAAACTATTGCACCGACGACTCTGCCATGGTACGCGAACAGAAGCGCATTGAGAAGCAATTGGTCGACGTACAAGAGCACATCTATGGCCGCGACAGTCTCTATTATGCTAAGCTCCGTGCCGACTCTATCGCACAGGCCGAAGCTGACTCTATCGCTGCAGCTGGCAAGGCTGCCCACCGCCGCACCACTGCCCGCCGTACCTCAACGCCTTCGCGTCGCACCTCAAGCAGAACCACCAAGGTGAGTGCCGCCAAGACGAAAGCCACCAAGACAAAAGCTCCCAAACAGAAGGCCACCAGAGCCAGATCGGCAAGCGGTGGACTCAGCGTGCGTCGTCAGAGACACTAAAAAGTCGTCTAAACTTTTCTGACGAAGATTATATTTACTCAAGTTTTGGATTTAGCAAGGGCGGGCTGAAAGCCCAATGGAGCACATAGCCCAGGGCAAGCGAAGCGACACCCTGGGTATCACGTGTTGGAGCAGTCGCGCCCTGTAAGGGCAAAAGCTTTAAGACATGGTGCAAGT
>ERZ791902.1422-NODE-1422-length-11234-cov-10.580374_pt1 | contig 11234 bp, 9 predicted proteins | sample MGYA00510149_ERZ791902 | MGnify/ENA primary metagenome ERZ791902 (study PRJEB30046, sample SAMN00792060) | human gut metagenome | study: EMG produced TPA metagenomics assembly of the A metagenome-wide association study of gut microbiota in type 2...
GTCGCCTGCGGCGACAGCCCCCGCTAGTAGGGGGGCCCTTGGCATTTCGTAAAGCCCGACCTCTTTGCCAAGGCCGCCCTTATTAGGGGCGGTGGCATTGCGAAGCAATGACGGTGGGGTTCTTCCTCTCCCCCGAAAACTTTTTTCAAAAAATCTTGAAAAAAAGTGAAAGGAATCTGCGTTTCATGTATTATAGAGAGTGAAACTGCGAATGTACAACACAAAACTGCGCGATATATCAATGCGGCGGGCGGTGCGGATAAGTTAGACTGCGCTACTCCCCGCAATATATTACGGCGGTTCATAACGTGCTGTATATCGCAGAATATTTTGTCTGAAAAGGGGAAGGAAAAATAAAATTTCACTATTGAAAATACTGGATATACATGCTATAATTACGATAATGGGTTTGTCTGGTAAAAATAACCTGCCGAGAGAAAGAAGGCCGACAAAGGTTGGATATCTTTTTCCTTGGCTTTGCCAAAAATACTATGATGCAGGGAGGGCTCCACTGTGCGGAAAAATCATCACGGAAAAAAAGATAGGCTAACGTGAAAAGAATGCGTAAAGTATCCCCCGGGCTTGTCTGCATCGTGCTGGGTGTGGTGCTCCTGCTGGCGGCGGGCGGCCTGTACGCCTACAACCGCTGCGAGGATGCCCACGCCGGTGCCGAGGCCCAGACCGTAGTGGCCGACCTTCAGCAGAAGGTGGAGACCCCGGAACCGGAGGCAGAGAGCGGCCCCCTGGACCCCGAGCTCCCGGTGGTGGAGATCGACGGCAACGAATATGTGGGCGAGATCTCCATCCCCGCCATCGGCATTGACCTGCCGGTGATGAGCGAGTGGAGCTACCCCCGCCTGAAGATCGCCCCCTGCCGCCAGTTCGGCTCTTCCCGCACCGATGATCTGGTCATTGCGGCGCACAACTACGAGAGCCATTTCGGCAAGCTGAGCTCCCTCACAGCGGGGGACAGCGTCACCTTCACCGATATGGACGGCATCGTGAATGAGTACGTCGTGAACAAGGTCGAAGTGCTTGACCCCCACAGTGTGGAGGAAGTGGAACACAGCGGCTACGCCCTGGTGCTGTACACCTGCACCTATGGCGGCAAGACCCGTGTCACCGTCTTCTGTGATCGTGCATCGTAAAAATCAAGGCTGAAAAACAAAAAGAAGCCCCGACATTCGTCGGGGCTTCTTTTTTACTATGTGGGAACTCCCTCCGTCATTGCTGACGCAATGCCACCTCCCTCTCAGAGAGAGGCTTTTCGCTGCCGTAAGGCTCCCTCCTAGAGGGAGCTGTCGCCGGAGGCGACTGAGGGAGTTACTGTTTTTTCCACCGCCGCATCACGCCCATGCCCAACGCATAGGGGCCGGTGTGCACGGCAATGGTGCAGCCGATCTGCAGCAGGACCACATTGCACTCGCAGGTGGGGTACTTGGCGCGCAGGGCGGCGCGGGTCTGCATCCAGAGCCGCTTGCCCTCGTCGGCATCGTAGCCGTAGCCCACCGTGATGCAGTAGTCATCGGGCGTGCCGTTGTGCTCGGCCAGATAGGTCATCAGCAGGTCGAGGGCCTTCTCAAAGCTCTTCTGGCGGCCGCGGGCCACGCCAGCGGAGAAGATCTCGCCCTCCTTGAACAGGATCATGGGCTTGATGCCCAGAATGTTGGCGGCACGGCCTGCAGCCTTGCCGATGCGCCCGCCCTTGATGAGGTAGTCCAGGTTGCCCACCGTGAAGAAGATCTGGTTGGTGATCTTTTCCGCTTCCAGCCAGGTCACGGCTTCGTCCAGCGTACAGCCTGCATCCCGCATGGCCACCGCGTTTTCCACCACGATGGATTCGGTCACGGTGGCGGCGGTGCTGTCAATGACCTCGATCTTAGCATCGGGGAAATCCTCCAGCACCAGCTCCCGGGCGTTGCGGGCACTGCCCACGCAGCCGCTCATCTTGCTGGTAAAGCAGATGCAGAGCACCGGGCGGCCCGCCTCGGCATGGGCCCGGAAGGCGGTCTCAAAATCCTCCAGCGAAGGCAGGCTGGTCTTGGGGTAGGCCGCGGGGTTATCTACCATGAACTGGTAGAAATCGCGCACGGCGATCTCCTTGCCTTCCTTGCGGTAGTGCTCACCGTCCAGCGAGACATAGAAGGGGATGATCTCAATATTCAGTGTTGCGGCCGTCTCAGGGGTCAGGTCGCAGGCGCTGTCCGTGATGATATCAAACATAGTCACGCTTCCTTTTCAATGCGGCGGGTTCTGTGGCGCGGATCAGACGTTGTGATGGATGTAGGCCTCACGCTCGGCACCAACGGAGATGTAGGTGATCTTGCAGCCAATAGCCTTTTCCAGATACTCAACGTAATCGCGGGCTTCCTGGGGCAGATCCTCCCACTTGCGGGCGGCAGTGATATCGCAGTGCCAGCCGGGCAGATACTCCACCACGGGCTGTGCAGTGTCCAGAGCCATGCCCATGGGGAAGCGCTTGGTGATGGTGCCGTCGGTCAGCTTGTAGCCGGTGACCATGGGAATCTTCTCCATGTAGTCCAGCACGTCCAGCAGGGTCAGGGCAACCTCATCGCAGCCCTGGCAGAACACGCCGTAGTGGCTTGCCACCAGGTCGATGGGGCCAACGCGGCGGGGACGGCCGGTGGCGGCACCGTACTCGTGGCCAGCCTCACGCAGGGCGTGCTTCTCTTCCTCGGTCATGGCCAGCTCAGTGACAAAGGGGCCGTCGCCCACGCAGGAGGAGTAAGCCTTCATCACGCCGATGCTGTTGGTCAGCTTGTGGCCCGGGATGCCTGCGCCGATGGGGGCGTAAGCGCCGATGACGTTGGAGGAGGTGGTGTAGGGGTAGATGCCGAAGTCGATGTCGCGCAGAGCGCCCAGCTGGGCCTCGAACAGCACCTTCTTGCCGGCGGCATCAGCGTCAGCCAGATACTGGCCCACGTCGCAGATGTAATCCTTGAAGATGGCGGCATACTTCTCCAGCCATGCCCACATCTCGTCCACGCTGATGGGGGCGGAGTGGTAGCTGCCCTCCATCACCAGGTTCTTGGAATCCACCATGGTCACCAGGCGCTTCTTCACGCTGTCGTCCAGGTGGAGCAGGTCGCCCATGCGCAGGGTCTTCTTCATGTACTTGTCACCGTAAGTGTAGGCGATGCCGCGCTTGGTGGAGCCGAACTGTGCGCCGGTCTTGGCCAGGCGGGCCTCTTCCAGGCCGTCCTGATCGACATGGTAGGGCATGGTGATGGTGGCCCGGTCGGAGATCTTCAGGTTATCGGGGGTGATGGAAATGCCCTGCTCCCGCAGCTTGTTGATCTCGCCGTCCAGATGGTGCGGGTCGATGACCATACCGTTGCCCATCACGCAGACAACGTTGGGGCGCAGGATGCCGGAGGGCAGCAGGTTCAGCACGAACTTGCCGCGCTCGTTCTTCACGGTGTGGCCTGCGTTGTTGCCGCCCTGATACCGTGCAACGATGTCATACTCCTGGCTGATCAGATCGACCATGCGGCCCTTGCCCTCATCGCCCCAGTTGATACCCGTAATTGCAGTAAGCATAATAAATGACCTCTTTATCATTTTTTCAAAAGACAGCCTTTTCCGTGCACCTTGCCCGGGATACGCCACCTTGGGAATCTGTACCGCCCGCGGAAATGTCCGCAACAATACAATTATAGTATAGCACGAAACGCGGAACAAAAAAAGAGGGAAGAAATACTTTTCTCTCAATGATCCGCCAGGCACTCCTCTTCGTGATGCTGTTTCAGTTCTTCTTTCCCAGCTTATGGATCGTGCCATCCGGCTCTTTGATCGAGGTATTGTTCAGCTGGGCGCGCAGGCTAGCCTTTACGTCCGCAACATACTCCTGCCGCAGGACCTGCTGCTCTGCCTTTTCGGCATCGGTCAGGCCGGTGGTCTTGCTCTTTTTTGCCAGCTCGTTGATGCGGGCGATCTTCTCGTTTGTCATCGCAGTTCTCCTATTAGATAAAATGTGATATAATATGACCGGGATGCCCCTTCCGGCAGCTGCGGCTCTTTTGGCGAGGCAGCAGGAGGGAGCTATTTGAATCAAAGCAAGTATAACAAAGGATGAAACCGATGTCAAAACAGTTGAATTTTGCACAGCAGATGGACGAAGTGTTGAAAACGCTGGGGCCGCAGCGGCCAAAGCTGCTGCTCCATGCCTGCTGCGGGCCCTGTTCCAGCGCCGTGCTGGAAAAGCTGTGCCGGTATTTTGAGATCACGGTGCTTTACTATAACCCCAACACCTGGCCTGCCGAAGAATACTACCGCCGGGCCGAGGAGCTGAAAAAGTTTGTGGCGCAGGCGCACCCGCTGGGGGCCACGGTCATCGAGGACCACTACGATCCGCAGGAGTTCTACACGGCTGTGAAGGGGCTGGAAAACGAGCCGGAGCGGGGCGGGCGGTGCACTGTCTGCTACCGTTTGCGGATGCGCCGGGCGGCACAGTACGCAAAGGAGCACGGCTTTGATTGGTTCACCACCACGCTTTCCATCAGCCCCCACAAAGATGCTGCCCGCATCAATCAAATCGGGCAGGAGCTTGAAGCCGAATTCGGCATCAGGCACCTGCCCTCGGATTTCAAAAAGCAGAACGGCTACCTGCGCTCCCTCCAGCTTTCGGAGGAGTACGGGCTTTACCGTCAGGATTACTGTGGGTGTGAGTTCAGCGCAAAGGCGAGGGGGTGAACCTCTCAGCCGCCTGCTGCTTGCCTCTCCTGCCAGGAGAGGCGGCATTGCAAAGCAATGACGGAGCGGTTTACTCCTCCCGCATTCTGGACACCAAAATTGCAAAGATGATCAGCCCCATACAGGGCACGATGTTGGTTGCCATACCAACAGCAAGACCGGCGCTTTCAGCCACCTTGCCGATGACCCAGGGCATCAGGATCGCGCCGCTGGATGCCACCGGCAGCATGATGCCCATGCTGGTCACGGTGGTCATTTTACCGGCGCTGGCCACGGCGGTGGGGTTCATACCGGCCATGGAGAAGGCAAAGGCGAACAGCAGCAGGATGGCAGGCAGTTGGCTGTGGGTCTGCATCATGGCAAAGTAGAAGGCAGTGCAGAAAACCGCCATAAACACCATGGCCTTACGGGGCTGTTTGAGTGGGAACACAAAGGCGATGAGCAGGCGGCCGATCAGGGTGGCACCCCACATCACGGTGACGGTATAGGCCGCCAGCGTGCCTGCAATGATGCCGCTGTCCTTGAAGTAGGTGACCATCCAGCCCACAACGCTCTGCTCGGCGGCGTTCTGGCAGAACAGCAGGCCGGTGAGCAGCCAGAAGCGGGAGGAGCGCAAAAAGCTCCAATCGGTGACAGCTTCTTTGGCCTTGGCGCGGCCTGCCATGGGGGTGAACAGGTATACCAGCCAGAGCACCAGACCCAGCGCTGCCAGCGCCAGCACGGCCAGCGTGGTGCTGACCCTGGCAGCGGCAGAGATCAGAAAGGGGCAGAGCAGGGCACCGCAGGCGTAGCAGGCGTGCATGGTGTTCATGCCCCGGGTGCGGTCTGCAGAGTTTCCGCTGACAAGGATGGTGCAGGTGTTCAGGACACTGCCCTTGGCAATGCCCACAATGAAGAAGGCCAGCGCCAGCAGAATGGGCAGGCCGGTCAGGCCCATCAGGCCGTAGCCCACCGCATAGCCGATGGTCAACAGCAGGACGCTTGGCTTCATGCCCATTTTTCCCACCAGCGCACCGGCCAGCAGGCCCGCCAGCAGGTTGCCGATGCTCAGCAGGCTGAGCAGGGTGCCGGTCATGCCGTAGGCAAAGCCGTATTCCTCCTGCAGCAGGCTGACCACCACACCGCTGGAAATGGTGCAGATGCCGCTGAAAAAGAAGGTGACGAAGCCCGCATTCCGCAGGCGGGTGTTCCGTTGTTCCATAGGGTTCTCCTTGCAGTATTCGGGGGCGCAGCGCCCATAGTTGCTTTTATTAAAGCATATTCTGGTCAGAAAGCAAGGGCTGTTGAGCCAGCAGAAGCAAAATCAGCGCCCAGTGGAGGCGCCTCGCCGTTTGGTGGGGCGCTTCTGTATTTTATTTTGCGTCTTCTATTGACAAAGATCGAATCGTGCGTTATGATATTGTACGGCATCAAACAGTTCTAAAGAAAACAATCCTGTCACAAACAATTCAAAAGGGAAACCATTATGCACGATGAAAGCAACAAACAGCCCTGCTGCAACCCCCCATGGGAGCCGCCGCAGGTCATCCCGGCACAGGTGCGCCGGGTGAACAACCTGATCTTCCGCAAGATCAACCAGTTCCACCGGGAGAACAACGTGGACAACGTGACCCCCATGCACGACTGGATCATGAGCTACCTCTACTGGCACAAAAGTGAGGCCGTATACCAGCGCGATATCGAGCGGGAGTTTTCCATCACACGCTCGACCGTGACGAACATCCTGCAGCTGATGGAGCGCAAGGGCTACATCGAGCGCCAGAGCGTGCCGCAGGATGCCCGGCTCAAACGGCTGATCCTGACGGAAGAGGGGGGCCGCGTCCATGAAAGGACGATACTCTCCCTGCACCAGACCGATGAGTTTGTGGCCGGATTGCTGACGGAAGAGGAAAACGCAGAGCTTCTGCGGTTGTTGAACAAGCTGCGCAAGGGGCTGGAATGACCCCTGCAAATAAACTTCAGGAGGATTACAACAGATGATCAAAAAACTTGTGTCACATCTGGGCGAGTACAAGCGCGCCGCGATCCTGACACCGATCCTATCTGCTCTGGAAGCCATCATGGATGTGCTGCTGCCCACCATCATGGCCTTTATCATTGACCAGGGCATTGAAAAGGGCGATATGAACGCCGTTATCAAGTACGGCCTGCTCACCTTCCTGGTGGCGGCCATTGCCCTGCTGCTGGGCGTGCTGGCCGGCAGGTTTGCCGCCACGGCATCCACCGGCTTTGCGGGCAACCTGCGCGATGCGATGTATGAGAATATCCAGCATTTCTCGTTCTCCAACATCGACAAGTATTCCACGGCCGGCCTGGTCACCCGCATGACCACCGACGTGACCAACCTGCAGAACGCTTTCCAGATGATCGAGCGCATGTGCGTGCGTGCTCCCGTCCATCTGGTCTTCGCGCTCATCATGGCCTCCATGATCAGCCGCTCGCTGACCATGGTGTTCCTGGTGGCGATCGTGTTCCTGGTGGCAGTGCTGGCAGGCATTATGGTCCCCACCTTCGACATCTTTGATAAGGTGTTCAAGAACTACGATAACCTGAACGCCTCCGTGCAGGAAAATGTCTCGGCCATCCGCGTGGTCAAGAGCTTTGTCCGGGAGCACTTTGAGAACGAGAAGTACACCAGGGCCTGCGAGAGCCTGTACAAGCAGTTCGTCCACGCCGAGAGCCGCCTGAGCTTCAACAATCCCGCCATGCTGGTCTCTGTGTACGGCTGCAACATTGCCCTGAGCTGGTTCGGCGCGCATTACGTCCTGAACGGTGCGATCACCACCGGCCAGCTGAACGCCCTGTTCGGTTACATTATGAACATCCTGATGGCTCTGATGATGCTGAGCATGGCTTTTGTGATGATCGCCATGTCCGCCGCTTCCGCCCGCCGTATCGTGGAAGTGCTGGATGAGACCACCGACCTGCCCGCCCCCAAGGCACCGGTGCAGCAGGTCAGGGATGGCGGTATCGAGTTCGAGCATGTTACCTTTAAGTATAAGCACGGCTCCGGCCAGCCTGTTCTGAACGATGTTACCTTCAGCATCCGGCCGGGCGAGACGCTGGGCATCATCGGCGGCACCGGCAGTGCAAAATCCAGCCTGGTGCAGCTGATCCCCCGCCTGTATGATGCCGAGACCGGCTCTGTCAAGGTGGGCGGCGTGGACGTTAAGGATTACAGCCTGGATGTCCTCCGCCGGGAGATCTCCATGGTGCTGCAGAAGAACGTTCTGTTCAGCGGCACCATCCTCGACAATCTGCGCTGGGGCGATGAGAACGCCAGCGAGGAAGAGTGCATCCGGGTGGCCAAGCTGGCCTGCGCCGATGAGTTCATCGAGCGCTTCCCCGACAAGTACAATACCTGGATCGAGCAGGGCGGCTCCAACGTGTCCGGCGGCCAGAAGCAGCGCCTGACCATTGCCCGCGCGCTGCTGCGCAAGCCCAAGGTGCTGATCCTGGACGACAGCACCAGCGCCGTGGATACCGCCACCGATGCCAAGATCCGCAAGGCCTTCCGGGAGGAGATCCCCGGCACCACCAAGATCATCATTGCACAGCGCATCTCCTCCGTGCAGGATGCGGACCGCATCCTGGTGCTGGACAACGGCCAGATCAACGGCCTGGGCACCCACGAGGAGCTGCTCAAGACAAACAAGATCTATCAGGAAGTTTACAACAGCCAGACCCAGGGCGGCGGCGATTTCGACAAGCAGGGAGGTGAGCAGTAATGGCACAGGTGAAAGAAGTAAAGGGCCCCGGGCCCCGTGGGATGGGCAGCCCCAAGCCGAAGGTCGAGAACCCGGGCAAGCTGCTCAAGCGGATCATGGATGAGGTGTTCAAGCACTATCTGCCCCACTGCATCCTTGTGCTGGTCTGCATCATCGTCAGCGCGCTGGCAAATGTGCAGGCAAGCCTTTTCCTCAAGACCCTGATCGATGATTACATCGTCCCCATGACCAGGCAGGCCACGCCGGACTTCGGCCCGCTGGCAGGCGCACTGGTGCGCATCGGCTGCATCTACGCCATCGGCGTGCTGGCCGCATGGCTCAACGCCCGCATCATGGTCAATGTGACCCAGGGCACCCTGCGCAACCTGCGCGTCCAGCTTTTCACTCACATGGAAAGCCTGCCCATCCGGTATTTTGACTCCCACCCCCACGGCGACATCATGTCGGTGTACACCAACGATGTGGACACCCTGCGCCAGATGATCAGCCAGAGCATTCCTCAGCTGGTGTCCAGCGCCATCACCATCGTGTCCGTGTTCACCAGCATGTGCCTGATGAGCTGGCAGCTCACCGTTGTCACCATGCTGATGGTGGCCCTGATGCTGTTCTGCTCCAAGAAGATCACTGCCATGAGCGGCAAGTACTTTGTGGCCCAGCAGAAGGATCTGGGCAAGGTGAACGGCTACATCGAAGAGATGATGGAGGGTCAGAAGGTCGTCAAGGTGTTCACCCACGAGCAGAAGGCTCTGGACGGCTTCCGGCAGCTGAACGATAAGCTGAAGGAAAGCGCCAAGCAGGCCAACAGCTACGCCAACATCATCATGCCTGTTACCGCACAGCTGGGCAATATCAGCTATGCAGTCTGTGCTCTGGCAGGCGCAGCCATGGCCGTTGGCAATGTCGGCGGCATGACCCTGGGTACCGTGATGGCCTTCCTGAGCCTGAACAAGAGCTTCAATATGCCCATCAGCCAGGTGTCCATGCAGGCCAACAGCGTGATCATGGCGCTGGCCGGTGCGGAGCGTATCTTCAAGATGATGGACGAGACCAGCGAGACCGACGAGGGTTATGTCACCCTGGTCAATGTCAAGTATGGCAAGGATGACGAGCTGATGGAGACCACCGAGCGCACCGGCATCTGGGCCTGGAAGCATCCCCACCACGACGGCACCACCACCTACCACAAGCTGGCGGGTGACATCACCTTTACCGATGTCGATTTTGGCTATGTGCCGGAAAAGACTGTTCTGCACGGGATCAACCTCTATGGCCGCCCGGGCCAGAAGATCGCCTTTGTCGGCTCCACCGGTGCCGGCAAAACGACCATCACCAACCTGATCAACCGCTTCTACGATATCGCAGACGGCAAGATCCGGTATGATGGCATCAACATCCGCAAGATCAAAAAGGACGATCTGCGCCGCTCTCTGGGCATCGTTCTGCAGGATACCCACCTGTTCACCGGCACGGTCATGGAGAACATCCGCTACGGCCGCCTGGATGCCACCGATGAGGAGTGCATTGCCGCCGCAAAGCTGGCCAATGCCGATGGCTTTGTCAAGCGTCTGCCCGATGGCTACAACACCATGCTGACCAACGATGGCGCAAACCTGTCGCAGGGCCAGCGCCAGCTGCTGGCCATTGCCCGCGCCGCGGTTGCCGATCCCCCGGTGCTGATCCTGGACGAGGCGACCTCCTCCATTGATACCCGCACTGAGGCACTGGTCCAGCGGGGCATGGACGGCCTGATGTATGGCCGCACCAGCTTTGTCATTGCCCACCGCCTGTCTACCGTCCGCAATGCAGACTGCATCGTGGTTCTGGAGCAGGGCCGCATCATCGAGCGCGGCAGCCACGACGAGCTGATCGCCAAGAAGGGCAAGTATTACCAGCTCTACACCGGTAATCTGGCTGAAAATTAAAGAAAAATCGTAAAAAACGGAGCCGCTGTACAAAATGATGTGCAGCGGCTCCGTTTATTTTCAATTTGTTCAAATTCCTCACAAAGAAACTCCATTTTTATCCTGTACAATAAGGGTGCAGTCAGGGAGGAACAGAAAAACAACCTCCCAAGATGCCATGCAGGCAATGAAAACCGCGCATCTCCGGCAGAAACCGGGCGGCGCGGCCCCTTTAAAAAACACTGTCCCCTGCTGATGCGAGGCAATAGCCAAGGCAGCGGACAGACTACCAACCATCTCCTGACAGCCGCAAATGTTTGGGAGTTCTCATACACAGCCAGCGCCGCTTTCTCCTCCTTTCCACGGCGCTGGCTGTTTTTGTTTGGTTCCCGCCGCCATCTCAGCGGCAGGGGGCTATCCGATCAGCGCGTTCAGCTCAGATTCCTTTAATCTGGGCAGAGCGGAGACAGGGAGCATCATTTTCTCTATCCGATACAAGACCAGAGCGGGGCTCTGGTCTTTTTTTATGGCGGAAGCCATAACGCTGCGTGTAAAGGCGAGAATCCTGTCCTTTTTGTAGAAAAAGATCAGCTGCACATGGCCGGTGAACAGGGCAAACAGGGCTGTGCGCAGCTCCCGGGAGCCGAAGAGGAGGAGCAGGTCGCTCTCCTCTAAAAAGAGAACGTCTGCCCGGTCAAGAAACTGCAGGGCGGTCTGGCACAGGGCCTCCCGCTGCGGCCAGTAGGGCGCGGCCTGCGCCAGCCGGGGAAGATAGCAGCAGAGCGCCCCGGCATCCCGGGCGGCGGCAAGGGCTTTGAGGTGGGCCAGCCGCAGGGGACTATCCACCAGCCCGGCGGAGGAAAAACAGAAGGCAGAGGCTCCCCGGGACAGG
>ERZ791902.1423-NODE-1423-length-11226-cov-8.574881_pt1 | contig 11226 bp, 9 predicted proteins | sample MGYA00510149_ERZ791902 | MGnify/ENA primary metagenome ERZ791902 (study PRJEB30046, sample SAMN00792060) | human gut metagenome | study: EMG produced TPA metagenomics assembly of the A metagenome-wide association study of gut microbiota in type 2...
TCTCATCGTTTATACCAGCGGTCGTGCTGCGGCGCGGACGGCCCGGCCCCCACGGTGTCGGTCTACGGCGGCGACTGGGCCGCAGAGATGCGGGCGCTGGCCCCTTACTACGACGACCCGAAGGTGGTGGCCGTGGGCGAATGCGGGCTGGACTATCACTGGCCGGTGCCGAAGGACGCTCAGCTGGCCCTGTTTGAGGCCGAGATCCGGCTGGCGCTGGAGTTGGACAAGCCCATCATCGTGCATGACCGCAACGCCCACGCCGACGTCTACGCCCTGCTGAAACGCTACCAGCCCAAGGGCATCGTGCACTGCTATTCCGGCAGTGCCGACGATGCGCTCGGACTGGCAAAGCAGGGACTCTATTTCGGCTTCGGCGGGGCCTGCACCTTCAAGGGGGCCAAGCGGGCTGCCAAAGCCATCGCGGCCCTGCCGCTGGAACAGCTCGTTCTGGAAACGGACTGCCCCTACATGGCCCCGGAGCCTGTGCGCGGCACCCGCTGCGACAGCTCGCTCATCCGCTATGTGGGCGAATCCATCGCACAGGTCAAGGGAGTTTCCACTGAGGAAGTGTTCCGGCAGACCGCTGAGAATGCAAGGCGGGTCTACCAGTTGTAAAGTTTAATTCTGGATAACCTCTCAGTCATCGCTTCGCGATGCCAGCTCCCCTGGTAGGGGAGCCATTGGCAGGCCGGGTAAGTTCTGCTGTTCGCTTGGGCCCAATTGGGCGCAAAGCACCGGGCCCTGTCCTCATTGGCAGCGGCATTTGTATTACTGTTATGAATCTCGACAGCGGAGCTCGGTCGTTCCCGGAAGCGAAAAACTTCGCTCGTCCAGTACGACCGCTACCGACTCGCCAGTGGCTCCCCTATTTAGGGGAGCTGGCGCGAAGCGCCTGAGAGGTTGTACCCCATCATTTCACCTGCAAAAGCTGAAGTTTACATCAGCTTCTGTATAGATCAACTTTGAAAATCCAAACTGTTATAAGGAGATATCACTTATGAAAGCTCGTATTCCGCAGCACCGCGAATTTATCATCAACTTCCCCGACACTGTCGATCAGGCCAAGGCCAACGAGGGCTGGGCAAAGCTGCAGCAGATCGTCGAGGACTACAAGAAGGACCACAACGGTGCTTCCGTCTATGCACCCAGCTTCATCGAGGACTGCGAGCCTGCCGTCAAGAAGCTGCAGGAAGAGTATGGCTTCGAGTACACCGTTGAGTACGTGAAGTAAGTTCTGAGTTTTCAGTATATTGCATTAAAAAGAGCAGAGCGTTCCAGCCAGCTGGCTGGAACGCTCTGCTCTTTTTGTTGCTTATTTCAGTTCCATATTGATGGACTTTTCCGTAAAGCCGTAGTTCCGGTACATCTCATACGCCTTTTTATTTCTGGCGTTCACCTGCAGCTCGATGGTGTCACATCCCTTTTCCGCCTTGAGCTGCTTCACTTTTTCAAAGAACTGGTGGCCGATGCCTTTGCCCCTGTACGCTTCCTCCACCGCCATGGTACTGACGAACAAAACATCCTTTGTTACCTGCGCCGGGCCTTCCACATGGCGCTTGAAGACTTCCAGAACACCAACAACGATGCCGTCCGTCTCGGCAATATACCAGCTGTCCCCTTTCAGGAGTTCGCCAAACAGTTCCTTTGTGATCAACGGGCTGGCCGGTTTGTAGACATCCGGCCGCCACTCGACATGCATCTGCTGCACCTGATCCATAATAGCAGAAAATCGGTCATAATCCTGCATTTGCGGGGTACGGATCGTTATTTTCATCTCGTTTTCTCCTTGTTGTATCAAAAACGCCCTGTCTGACACGCTTTCGGGTCCAGACAAGGCATTTTGAGTTTCTTTTCAGTTGTTCGCTTCCACCTTGCTGAGCAGGATGCGGTCGTTGTCGAGGGCCTTGCCCGCGTTTTCACGGAACTTTTCGAGCAGGTCGTCCACAGTCATCCGGCTGCGCTCCTCGCCCTTGACGTCGAAGACGACGCGCCCCGCATCCATCATCAGGGTGCGGTTGCCCAGCTCCAGTGCCTGGTGCATGTTGTGGGTGACCATCAGGCAGGTGATCTTCTTTTCCGCTACGATGCTCTGGGTCAGTTCCAGCACCTTTTCGGCGGTGGCGGGGTCCAGCGCGGCGGTGTGCTCGTCGAGCAGGAGCAGCTTCGGGGTAACAAGGGTCGCCATCAGCAGCGTCAGCGCCTGGCGCTGTCCGCCGGAGAGCAGGCCCACCGGCTGCTTCATCCGGTCTTCCAGCCCCATATCCAGCAGGGCCAGCTTTTCGCGGAACAGGGCCTTATCCTTCCGGGAGATGCGGGAGAAGATGGCGTGGGGGGCCGTGCCTGCGCGGAGGTAGGCCAGCGCCAGATTCTCTTCGATGGTCATGTTCGGGGCGGTGCCCTTGAGCGGGTCCTGGAAGAGGTGTCCGATGACCCGGCTGCGCTCAAATTCCGGGGTGAAGGTGATGTCCTGCCCGCCCAGCGTGATGCTGCCCTCGTCGGCGATGAAGCCGCCCGTAATGGCGTTGAACAGGGTGGATTTGCCTGCACCGTTCGAGCCGACGATGGTGGCGAAGTCGCCTGCTTCCATCCGGAGGCTGACGCCGTTCAGGGCCACCTTTTCATTGACCGTGCCGGGGTTGAAGGTCTTGTGCAGGTCGTTCAGTTCCAGCATTTCCATCTCAGACCGCCTCCTTCTTCTTGGCCGCGTGCTTCCGCTTTTCAAAAGCCAGACGGTTCTGGATGGCCGGCATCGAGATGGCAATGGCCACGATGAGGGCCGACACCAGCTTCATGGCGGCCGCCGGGACATTGAAGCGCAGGGCCACCGCCACAATGAAACGGTACAGACAGCTGCCGAACACGACGCCCAGCACCCGGCGCACCATGGTGCGCTTGCCCACCAGCGTCTCACCGATGATGAGAGAGGCCAGCGCGATGGTCACCATGCCGGTGCCCACGTTGATATCGCAGCTCTTCTGGTACTGGGCCAGCAGACCGCCGGACAGGGCCGTCAGCGCACCGGAGATGCACAGGCCCACCGTGATGGTAAAGGCCGGATTGATGCTGGACGCCCGCACCATGGCGGCGTTGTCGCCGGTCGCCCGGATGGACAGGCCCAGCCGGGTGCCCAGAAAGCCCACCATCCCGGCACCGGCCAGCGCGATGACCACCACGGCCAGCACCAGCTTATACCAGCCGCCCGTAAAGGCCAGCACTGTTTTGGCCAGCGAGAAGACCGTGTCCGTCTTGACCAGCGACAGCGTGGACGAAAAGCCCATGACCGCCAGATTGATCGTATAAAGGCCGGTGTTCACGATGATGCCCGCCATGATGCTCTCGACGCCGAGGCGGGTCTGCAAAAAGGCTGTGATGAAACCGGAGCACACGCCAGCCGCCATCGCCGCCAGCAGGGCCAGAAAGGGGTGGCCGGTCAGTGCGACCTGGCAGGCCACCGCGCAGCCCAGCGTGAAGCATCCGTCGGTGGACAGGTCTGCAATGTTCAGGATGGAATAGCTCAAGAACAGAGCCAGCGCAACGAGGGCGTAGATGCAGCCCAATTCCAGCGCGGTCTGGATCACGTTGAGCGAAAAGATACTCGCCAGCATGGTGTGTACTCCTTATTTTTTAATAACAGACGATTCCGTCACAGCTGCACTGTGACGGAATCGCTCTTGTTTTTATGAAATGAGATGGATTTAGAAGTTCTCCTGCGTGGTCACTGCCACGATCTCGGTGCAGTAGGGCTTGAAGGCTTCCTTGATCATGTCCAAAGTCTTATCATCCATGCCCAATGCTGCGGCCGTCTCTGTATTGATGGTCACAATGCCGTTGTCGAAGGTCTGGTAAGGCAGGTCGGCGGTGGTCTTGCCCTCGCAGAGCAGCTCGACCACCATGTCTGCGGTGGCCTCGCCCAGCTGGACGTAATCGATGCCGTAGCCCACGAATGCACCGTTCAGCGCGAAGCTGTCGGCACCAGTGAAGTGCAGGATCCCGGCATCGGTAAAGGTCTCGTAAATGGACAGCTCCGCGGTCATCACGGTGTTGTCGGTCGGGGTGAACACGGCCTTGACCCCGGCTGCAACGAGGGCTTCGGCCGCCATCTGAACTTCGGCGGTGGTAGTGCCGTTCTTTTCAATGTACTGGATGCCCTTGCTGTCGCAGAATGCCTTGGCATCTGCGATGACCTGCGTGGAAGCATCCTGGCTCAGGTCGTACAACAGGCCGATGGTGTCAATATCCGGGTTGACGGCCAGGATGAGGTTCATGATGGCGTCGGTGTTCAGGGCATCGGAAGTGCCGGTGATGTTCTCCTCGCCGTCAAAACCGGCAGAGACCGGGTCGGTGACCGCAGAGTAGACAACAGGGATGTCGGTATCCTCGACCGAAGCCAGCATGGTGGCGGCGGTGGGGGTAGCCACGGCCACGATGACGTCCACGTCATCGGCCACAAGGTCGGCGCCGATCTGGTTCAGGTTGGTCTGGTCGGCCTGCGCGTTGGCGTAGTAGTCGGCATAATCAAAGGTCACGCCCTTTTCCCTGCCCACCTCATCCAGACGGCTCTCAACGGAGGCGACGATCTGGTTCAGAGAGGCATGGTCCACATAGTTGACGATGCCCACCTTGAAGGTCTGGCCCGCTTCTGCCGAAGCAGCTGCCGACGAGGCGGCGGCGCTGGAGACGGTGCCGGAGGCAGCGGACGAGGCCGAGCCGCCGCAGCCGGTCAGGCTGAATGCAGAGACAGCGGCAGCGCCCAGAGCGGCCTTGAGGAAATTGCGGCGGGAGATCATGTTCATGGTTTTCATAGCGGTTGCTCCTTCCCTGGAGCGGGCGGCATGTAAAATAAAAACCCGCTCCACTTGCGGGACGGGCTTTTGTTCTCATATAACAAAACGACCCTGTCCCTGTGTGTTCATCCACAAGGACAGAGTCGAGAAATTCGAATCTGCGGTGCCACCTTGCTTGCCTTGCTCGCTTTCCTCTTGAAAGCCGCAAAGCCCCTCACGGAGAGCCAACACTCCCCTGCCCTGTAACGGAGGCTTCCGTCCCAAGCTACTGGAGGCTCTGCCTCGTTTGCCCGGCCCTCGGCGGCCCACGAATCTCTGCCCCGCTCTCGCCCGTTTTCACTGTCCGGGCTCACTGAAGATGCGCTGTGCAGGTTCTCTTCCGCCTCATCGGTTTGATTGCATTATACACTTTATTCGTGTAAAGTCAAGAGGGAATTTTTCATCTGTGCAATGATTCAGATGAATCCGGTTTTCGTTTCCTTGACTTTTCTTGACTTCTTTTGTGAAACAACGTACACTGTGTACATTATAATTTTCCGAAAGAAGGTGTTCTTCACGAATCCGACCGAAAATACCCTGTTGCATGGGCCGGTGCGTCCGGCGCTGCTGCGGTACGCCCTGCCCATCATCCTGAGCATGGTGGCCACCCAGTTCTATTCGGTGGCCGATACCATGATCATCGGTCTGCGGCTGGATGCCGACGCGCTGGCGGCGGTCTCCAATGCTTCCACCATCCTGATGCTCTTTCTGTTCATCTCCGGCGGCATGGAGCTGGGCGGCGGCCTGCTGGTGGCAGCGGGCCGGCCCACGGCCACCCGGCAGGAGATGGCCGAACTGCTCTACAACCTGCTGTTCGTCGATCTTGTGCTGGCGCTGGGCCTGACCGCACTGGGCTTTTTCACCCTGCCCGCCCTGCTCCGGCTCATCCGGACGCCGGAGGAGATCCTGGCCGAGGCGGTGCTCTATGGGCGGGTGTATCTGGTCGGCCTGCCCTTTCTGATGCTCTATGACCTGACCAAAGAGTGCATCATGGGCTGCGGAGACTCGAAAACACCGCTCCGGGCCGTAGTCGTCACCAGCGTGATGAACATCGTGCTGGACCTGGCGCTCGTCGGCCCCTTCGGGGTCGCCGGTGCGGCCGGTGCTACCGCTGCCGCACAGATCGCCGGAGCGGGGTACATGCTGGCCCACCTGCGCAAGACCGAACTGAGTCTGCCCTTCCGCCAGGAGATGCTCAAGGCAAGCTACGCGAAGGACATCTTCCGCCTTTCCGCCCCCAACTCCCTGCAGCAGGCCAGCGGCACCATCATCACGACGGTCAAACAGGGGCTTCTGGGCGGGCTGGGCGTCGCGGCCATCGCGGGCTTTTCCTGCGCGGGCAAGCTCTCCAGCCTGCTGATGATGCCGGTGTACGGTTTCGTGCAGTCCATCGTCTTTTTCATCGCCCAGAACACCACTGCCCAGCAGCCGGACCGGGTTCACACCGGCCTGCGGGAGGGGCGGCGTATCCTGTTTTTCTACTCGCTGCTGGTGGCAGCGCTCTGCATCGGGCTGAACGGCCCGCTGCTGCGGCTCTTCACCACCGACGCTGCTGCCGCCGCCTACGGCTCCACCATGCTGGCCTTTGAGGGCATCTCGTATGTGTTCACCGCGCAGAAGCATCTGTGCGAGGCCCGGCTGCGCGGTGCCCAGAAGATGGGGCTGTATCTGGCCTCGAACCTGGGGCAGATCGGGCTGAATCTGGCCGCCTGCGTTCTGCTGGTGCCCCGCATCGGCTTTTCGGGCTTCTGGCTGTCCACCTGGATCAGCGCCCCCGCCGGCCTTGCGCTGGCCGCGCTGCTGGCAAGGATCGGCGCAAAACAACAGAGCTAACACAAAAAGCACAGTGCTTGTACTGTGCTTTCATTTATGATATACTGTTTTTGCAGCCATCTGGCTGACAGGCGCTGTCTGCAAATGCAGGTGGTCACGCTCCTCTCCCCGGCGAAGCGTTGGGGGGAACGCGTTCTTCTTTGCTTCCCCTGACGCCAATGCGGAAGGGGGGATGTTCTATGACGCTGAGTGAAGTGCTTCAGCTGCTCGCCGTGATCGGCGGTGCAGTTTTTGTGACGTTTCAGATTACATGGACGATTTCCAACAGCAAAAAGAAATGACCGCCTCTGCCCTCACAAAGCAAGCGGTCATTCTTTTTGACACCTGAGCCGAGGAGGAGCTGACCATTTTGCAGCCAGCGTCTTTCTCTATTTGTAGTATAGTAATTTTTTATCGTTTTGTCAAGCAGAAGAGGAACACAATGGAACCTTTGAAGATCCAACACATCACCCTGCCCCACCGGGCCGTGTTCGGCCCCATGGCAGGCTTCACCGATGCGCCCTGCCGCCGCCTGATGGCTCAGCACGGGGCCGGTTTCACGGTCAGTGAAATGGTGTCCAGCCGGGCGCTGGTCTACCACGACCACAAAACCGTCAGCCTGCTCAAGGCCGAACCCAACGGCGCCCCCTACGGCGTCCAGATCTTCGGCGAAGTGCCCCAGATCATGGGCGAAGCAGCCGCTGCCATCGAGGAATACGCTTTCGACTTTCTGGACATCAACATGGGCTGCCCGGCCCCGAAGATCGTCTCCGGCGGTGCCGGCAGCAAACTGATGCTGGACCCCGACCTCTGCGGCAGGATCGTCGAGCAGGTAGTGGCGCACACCTCCCGGCCCGTCACGGTCAAGATGCGCAAAGGCTGGGACGCCGACCACGTCACCGCAGTCGAGTGCGCCAAAGCCTGCGAACAGGCCGGTGCGGCCCTCATCGCAGTACACGCCCGGACGCGGGAGCAGATGTACACCCCCGGCATCGACCCGGAGATCATCGCCCGCGTAAAATCTGCCGTGCATGTGCCGGTGCTGGGCAACGGCGACATCCATTCGGCTGAAGACGCCGTCGCTCTGGTCAAAGAGACCGGCTGCGACGGTGTGATGATCGCCCGCGCAGCCCTGGGCGACCCGTGGCTGTTCGAGCGGGTGAACGCCGCACTGGAGGGCACCCCGGCCCCCAAAGAGCCGAATCTGCAGGCCCGGATGAACGCCCTCCGCCGTCAGGTGGAGGAGATGGTGGAGCAGAAGGGCGAATTCGTCGCCATGCCCCAGGCCCGCGCCCAGACCATGCACTACATGAAAGGGCTGAAGGGTGCGGCCTCCCTGCGGCGGTACTGCTGCGAGCTGACCCATCTGGAAGACATTGACCGCCTCATCGAGGCAGTGTTCGACCAGCAGCGCAAAGCGGGGCTTGACCCGGACGACGAACGCGAGGTCCCGTTCCCCTGATCTTCCCGGACGATCCGGATTTTTTTGAAACAAGAGGTTCTCTGCCATGACTTCATCTCACAGCCCCCGGCTTCTGGGGCAAAAACAGAACAAATTCCTGCTCACGGTCTGCCTGTGTGCGCTGACGGCGGCGCTGATCTTCCTGCCGTTCTACCTTCTGGACGGCGGCTTTTTCCACTACGCCGGTGATTTCAACAGCCAGCAGATCAGTTTTTACCGCTACATGAACGGCTTCCTCAAGGGGCTGGGCTACCCGGACGGCGCAGGCAGTGTCCGCAACACCTTCTCCTGGGCCACCGACCTGGGCAGCGGGGCGCTGAACGCCTATTCCTTCTACCTGTACGGCTCGCCGTTCTTCTGGTTCTCGCTGCTCTTCCCCCAGCGGTGGCTCCCCTATCTCATGGTCCCGCTGCTGGTGCTCAAGTTCGCCGTGGCGGGTGGCGGCGCATACCTGTATCTGCGCCGTTACGTGAAAGACCAAAACTATGCCGTGCTGGGCGCGGTGCTCTATGCCTTTTCCGGCTGGGGGCTCTACAACATCTTCTTCAATCACTTCATTGATGTGCTGGCCCTCTTCTCGTGGATGCTCTGGGCGCTGGACGAGGCCGTCTACCATGGGCGGCACGGGCTGTTCGCGTTCTGGGTCGGCGTCAACCTGCTGAACAATTACTTCTTCTTTGTGGGGCAGGTGCTCTTCCTGCTCCTCTACTTCATCTGTAAAGTCAGCGCGGGGGATTTCAAGCTCACGCCCCGGCTGTTCGTCCATCTGGCCTTTGAAAGCCTCCTCGGCGTGGGGCTGGGGGCCGTCATCCTCTGGCCCGCCGTCCTCTCGCTGCTGCAGAACCCCCGCACCATCGACCTGTCCTCCGGCTGGGGCTTTCTGACCTACGCGAAACCCCAGCAGTACCTTGCCATCCTGCTGAGCTGGATCCTGCCGCCCGACTCACCCTATATGACCTCCATCTGGTCTGAGGGCGTCATCAAGTGGACGAGCATGACCGCCTATCTGCCCCTGTGCAGTCTGGCCGGTGCTCTGGCTTACTGGCGCGCCCGGCAGGGCGACAGCAAAAAGCGGATCGTTGCCACCTGCGCCGTCTTTGCGCTGGTGCCTGTGCTGAACAGCGCCTTCTATGCCCTCAATTCCAGCTACTACGCCCGGTGGTTCTATATGCCGGTGCTCATCCTGGCCGCCATGACCATCAACGCACTGGAAGACCCCGCCGTCGAGCTGGACCGCCCGGCCCGGAACATCAGCGGGCTCGTCATTGCCACGCTGGCCTTTGCGCTGGTGCCGGTGCAGGATGCCAGCACCAAAGAATGGTCGCTGGGCGTCCTGCAAAATCCCGGCCAGTACGCTGCCGTGTTCGGCTTTGCCCTCATCGGACTGCTGGTCTACCGCTGGGTCGCGCAGCGGTGGCGACAGGACAAGCGCCTGCCCCAGCGGATGCTGGCGGCGGTGCTGGCATTCAGCTGCCTGTTCGGCATCACCCACATCGGCATCGGCAAGTTCGGCCAGTGGAACACCGACAGCGACCTGGTGGAAGAGTACACCAGCGCCCTGGCCCTGAAGGGAGACCTGCCGGAGGGCGACTGGCGCATCGACACCTACAAGACCCACGACAACCTCGGCCTCTGGTTGGACAAGAGCTGCCTGCAATACTTCGGCAGCACCGCCGCCCCCAGCATCCTCAGCTTTTACCCGGCGCTGGGCGTCAAGCGGGACGTCCGCAGCCAGCCGGAGCTTTCCAACTATGCGCTGCGGGGCCTGCTGAGCGTGAAGTACCTCATCACCAAGCCCGACCGGCAGGCCGACTTCCTCGAAGAGGCCGATGAGGGCTGGGCCTATTACGACACGCTGGATGGCTACACCCTCTATGAGAACACCAACTACGTCCCCATGGGCTTCACCTACAACTACTACCTCACCGAGGACGATTACGAGTCCACCGTGACGGTCACCCGCTCCAATCTGCTGATGCGGGCGCTGGTGCTCTCCGATGCGGATGCCGCCGCATACGGCCAGTATCTGCAGCCGCTGCCCGCCGCTGAGCTGAACGACCTGACCTACGACCGCTACGTGCAGGATTGCGCCGACCGCCGGGCCTCGGCCTGTTCGGTGTTCCAGATGACCAATTCCGGCTTCCACGCTGAGATCACGCTGGACGCCCCGAACCTCGTCTTCTTCTCGGTGCCTTACGACGACGGCTTCACGGCCACGGTCAACGGCAAGGAGACCGACATCCTGCGGGTGGACGAGGGCCTGATGGCGGTGCTCTGCCCCGCCGGGGAAAACACCCTTGATTTTGTCTACCAGCCGGACGGCATCCAGCTGGGCAAGCCTGTCACGCTGCTTTCGCTCGTGGTCTTCGTATCCTACACCAGCTATTTTGCCTGGGACGATCGGAAAAAGCGGAAGCCCTGAAGAAAAGGAGAGCGTTCTATGGAACAGCGTCATTGGAAGAAAGCCGGCATCACCACCTCCCTGCTGGGCTACGGCTGCATGCGCCTGCCCACCCTGCCGGACGGCCGCATCGACGAAGTGCGGGCCGAAGCCCTGCTGAACACCGCGCGGGACGCGGGCGTCAACTACTTTGACACCGCCTACCCCTACCACGGCGGCGAGAGCGAGCCGTTCGTGGGGCGGGTCATCGCAAAATGGCCCCGCGAGAGCTTTTATCTGGCCACCAAACTGCCCCTGTGGCTGTGCGATTCGCTGGAAAAAGCCCAGCAGATCTACCGCAGTCAGTTCGAGCGGCTGGGCGTGGACACCATTGATTTCTACCTGCTCCACTCCCTGCACCGGGCACGGTACGACAAGGCCAAGGCGCTGGGCATCGTGGACTGGCTCTGGGAGGAGAAGAAGGCCGGGCGCATCCGGAACTTCGGCTTCTCCTGCCACGACAACGCGGACGGGCTGGAACACATCCTGCGGGACCAGCCCTGGGATTTCTGCCAGCTGCAATACAACTACCTTGACACCGACGACCGCGCCGAGGAGATCGCGGGCGACCGCGGCTATGCGCTGACCGAAGAACTGGGCATCCCGCTCATCATCATGGAGCCCATCAAGGGCGGCACACTGGCCAACCTTCCGCCGGACGCTGCGGCGCCGCTGACCGCCATCGA